>Ga0209241_100066_pt1 | contig 19232 bp, 6 predicted proteins | sample UppTromiDAQMD001_FD_185831 | JGI IMG/M metagenome (GOLD analysis project Ga0209241, IMG submission 185831) | Upper troposphere microbial communities from Maryland, USA - DAQMD-001 (SPAdes) (version 2) | ecosystem: Environmental > Air > Outdoor Air > Unclassified | place: USA: Maryland, Virginia...
GGCCATGGCGACGCGCTTCACTGCGGAACAGCGCGATCAGGTCGGTCAGCTTGGTGCGGCGCCAGTGGTCGCGGCGCGCCAGGCGTACTGCTTCCAGGGCCGCCGCTGCCATCGCCGGTGGCACGGCGGTGGTGTAGATGTAGGGACGTGCGGTTTCGGCCAGATGCTCGATCAGGTCGTCGCGGCCCAGCACCAGCGCGCCGGAACCGCCCAGTGCCTTGCCCAGCGTGACCAGCTGCAGCGGCACATCGTCCACGCTCAGGCCAGCGGCCGCGACCGCACCACGGCCATCACCGACCACGCCCACACCGTGCGCGTCATCGACGTAGAACAGCGCCTGCTGCAGGCGTGCCACAAGCGACAAAGCGCGCAGCGGTGCGATGTCGCCATCCATGCTGAAGACACCGTCGGTGGCCAGCATGGCCGCGCCATCGGGCGCGTGCTTGAGCTGACGCATTGCACCTTCGGTATCCAGATGTGGATAGCGGCGCAGGCGTGCACCGGCCAGCCGCGTGGCATCGAGCAGGCTGGCGTGGTTGAGCTTGTCCTGCACGCAGACGTCGTTCTCTTCGCTCAGCAGCGCCTGCTGCACCGCCAGGTTGGCGGCGAAGCCACTGCCGAACAGCAGCGCACGCGGATAGCCCAGCCACTCGGCCACTTCGCGTTCAAGCGCTTCGTGCATGGCGTGGTGGCCACAGACCAGGTGCGAGGCACCGGCACCGGCGCCTTCGCGTGCGGCTGCGTCCTGCAGCGCGTTGACCACGCTGAACTGCTGGGCCAGGCCAAGGTAGTCGTTGCTGCAGAAGCCGGTCAGCCACTGGCCGTCCACTTCCAGGCGTACGCCATCACGACGGGTGACCGTGCGCCGCGTGCGGCGACGGCCTTGGGCATCGCGCAGGGCGCGTTGGGCGTGGAGGCGGGCGGTCAGGTCGGGGCGGGCCATGGTGGCTGAATGCGACGACGGGGCGGCTAGGGTAGCGCGTTGCCGCGACGCCTGCTTGCGGCCCGTCTCAGGCCGCGTGAGCGCAGCCACAGCCGGGCGCATCGGCGCTGATATCGGCGTGCACGGTACCGCCGTGGTCGTGGCCCTCGGCATCCACCTGCACCGCCATCGGCTGCAGTCCCAGCCGCGCGAACAGCGCCAGGTCGCGCTCGCTCTCCGGGTTGCCGGTGGTCAGCAGCTTGTCGCCGTAGAAGATCGAATTGGCACCAGCGACGAAGCACAGCGCCTGCAGTTCATCGCTCATCGCCTCGCGACCGGCCGACAGCCGCACCAACGAGCGCGGCATGACGATGCGTGCCACCGCGATCATGCGCACGAACTCGAACGGGTCCAGTTCGGCGCTGCCATGCAGCGGCGTGCCCGCCACCTGCACCAGCTTGTTGATCGGCACCGAATCGGGATGCGCCGGCAACGTGGCCAGTGCCAGCAGCAGGCCAACACGCTGCGCGCGCGTCTCGCCCATGCCGACGATGCCGCCGCAGCAGGTCTTCAGGCCGGCATCGCGCACGTGCTCCAGCGTATCCAGGCGGTCCTGGTACTGGCGCGTGTGGATGATCGAATCGTAGTAGTCCGGCGCGGTGTCGAGGTTGTGGTTGTAGTAGTCCAGTCCCGCATCCTTCAGCGCACGCGCCTGCTCGCCACTGAGCATGCCCAGCGTGGCGCAGGTCTCCAGGCCCAGCGCCTTCACGCCGGCGATCATCGCCGCCACCTTCGGGATGTCACGGTCCTTCGGCGATCGCCACGCGGCACCCATGCAGAAGCGCGACGCACCAGCGGCCTTGGCCTGGCGTGCCTTGGCCAGCACCGCGTCGGTCTCCATCAGCTTCTGCGCGTTCACCCCGGTGCTGTAGCGCTGCGCCTGCGGGCAGTACGCGCAGTCTTCCGGGCAACCACCGGTTTTCACCGACAGCAGCGTGGAGACCTGCACCTGGGCTGGGTCGAAGTGCTCGCGATGGACCGCTGCGGCGCGGAACAGCAGCTCGGGGAACGGCAGATCGAACAGCGCCTGCAGTTCGTCGTGTTGCCAGTCGTGGCGGATGGCAGCAGCCATGGCGGGACCTTGGGTACGAGTGGAGCGAGGGCGGCAGTGTGGGTGGGCGTGCGCAGGCTGTCAACAATATTCATGTTCACATGGTTTACAGTGTTTGCACTCCGGGCGATCCCGCCCGGAGCGTTGCTTCTGTCGTCGAGCGCGAAAAGTGATCGGCATCAAGGCGTGTGCGGTGTTTCGCTGATCAACGCGGTCACCTTGCCGAGGATGAAGGGACCGTCATCGAAGTAGCCGTGGCCCCAACCTTCGCGCTGGTCGGCATTGAGGTCATCAAGGGTCCACCAGCTCACCGCGCTTTCTCCTTTCCGGGCGAAGAACGCCTGGCAGGCCGAGATGTCTGCCCACGCCGCAGAGTTGCGATAGACGCTCTCCCGGGTGAAGAAGCGTTCCATGCCGAGCAGAGGCTCATCGGCAGCATCTTCGAAGATGTTGGACACGATGTAGAGCAGCGAACCGGGAAAGAACAGTGAACGCTCGCTGGCTTCGTCGGCATCCCTCATCGCCAATTGCCGGAACCTCCCGATGCGGTTCTCGTGCTTCGAGATGGCATGCGCGAACCGACGACACGTCACCGCAGGCGCTTCGAGAATGAGGTCGAACTTCAGATCCGGAAGGATCTGCGCTGCCTGGTCCAACAGCTCGCACAGGAAGATGCTGCCGGCGCTGTGGCCGACGAGCGTGATGCGGGGAACAGAGGCTTCGGACTGCAACTGCCTGTGCAGCTCGCGCAGGAATCTGACGCCACCCGATGCCGGGCCGTCGAATGAATCCTGTGCATCCTTCTTCATGGGATTCCACCAGCCGATGCGCCCCACGTCATCGAGATAGAACTCTCGCAGTACTTCTTCCACGATCACGGCGGAGACGGCACCTGGCCGCCCCCGGCCACTGTGCTGGCGTTGCCATACGCGTATCACCAGTCTGGCCACCTTGATGGCCAGCGCGAGCCAGTTCAATGCCATGGCCTTGTTGGGTGACGGAGTGCCAAACAGTTCCATTGCCGTGCGCTCGTTGACGATGGCCGCGTGTTCGGCTGGCGGTTCATGTGCCAGCATCTTGTTTACGGGCGTCAGCGTCGCCTCCCTGTAATCCTCCCGGGCCTCGGCAAGGGCCTGGTTCACCTCGGGATCTTCAGCGAACTCCTGTGCGAGATCTGCCGAAAGGCTCTCCTCGTCGGGTGGCGCGGCGTTGAGGATCTTCATGCCGGGCGTGAATGCCTGTTCACCGCCGAGCTTTTCAAGGATCTTGTCCTGGACTTTCCTGAAGAGCAGTTTGGCGAGTACTGCACCCAGGATCTCGCCCAGGTTGTTCAACGGAGCTTCGATGTCACCCGTTTCCCAGACGAAGAACAAGGGGTAGGCCTGTGCCCGCACATAGGGGTCATGCAGGGTTTCTGCGATGCGCCGTCCACGCTTCTGCGAAACGCGGCCGCCATGTACATGGATGACGATTCCGGAAGGTGACCTGGCCTGCAGCGCGCGACCGACAATCCGGCGAAGGTCTGATTCCTGCAGCGTGCCATCACGAAGATGGATGATGTGATCCAGCGGGTCGTAGGCATTCATCTCACACTCCATTGTCATTGAGGATGTCGAGAACGAAGCAATTCACGCAGATGTCGGCACGCAGGTGCTGGCAAGCGCTACCGCGATGACGAGCGGTGGCGGCCTTTCGTTGCCGGCGGAGCTGCACCCCTCCCCAGAGGGCAGCGGCTGCAATGCTACCTCCACGAGGCGCGGTGGACGAACCCGGCAGGAATCGGCCGGCCTTCACGCATGTGGGACGGCATGCCATTGCTGCCAAAGCATGCGGTTCCCGGCGCGTGAGCGTATTCACCACATCCTGCAAGGCCTTCGGCCACAGTGGCCGCTGCCCAACCAAAGCGCTGGCGCGCAGACTCTGCCCCATGACCGATCTCCATCGCCTCCGCGGCCGCATCACCGCGCTGGTTCTCAGCGAGGCCTGGCGCCGCCGTGCCGCGCTCTGGGGCGGCGCCGTGGCCGTGGCACTGGTGGCCATCCTGTTCGCCAAGGCCAGCGACGCGGCCTTCCATCTGTTCCAGCGCATCACCGCGCACTCGCGGTGGTGGGCCCTGCTGCTTACGCCCGGCATCTTCGCGCTGTTGGCCTGGTTGACCGCGGGCGTGCTGAAGCCCACGCGGGGCAGCGGCATTCCGCAGGTCATCGCCGCGTTGGACAAGCCGGATGAGTTGTTTCGCAGGACCAATCTTTCGCCTGCGGTCTCGGCCGGCAAGCTGTTGCTGACCTCGTTGTCGCTGCTTGGCGGCGCGTCGGTCGGGCGCGAGGGCCCGACGGTGCATGTGGGTGCCAGCCTGATGTACCTGTTCGGCCGCTGGTTCGGCTTCAAGGACCCGCGCGAGCTCTCGCACTTCCTGCTGGCCGGTGGCGCGGCAGGCATCGCGGCGGCATTCAACACGCCGCTGGCCGGTATCGTTTTTGCCATCGAGGAGCTCAGCGGCCGTTTCGAGCATCGGTTTTCCGGCACCTTGCTGACCGCAGTGATCGTTGGTGGCGTGGTGTCGCTTGGCCTGCTGGGCAACTACACCTACTTCGGCCATGTGAGCGCACGCCTGCCACTCGGCCAGGGCTGGCTGGCGATCCTGCTGTGCGGCGTGGTGGCGGGCTTGCTGGGAGGCCTGTTCGCGCGTGCGGTGCTGGCCAGTGCGGCGGGCCGCCCGCGTTGGCTCGGGCAACTGCGCCAGCGGCATCCGGTTCTGTTGGCCGCAGGTTGCGGTCTGGTGGTGGTGCTGCTCGCCCTGGTCTTCGGTGAAGGCGCGTTCGGCACCGGCTACGAACAGGCGCGCAGCCTGGTACAGGGGCAGGCGATGGTCGGCCATGAATTCGGTCTGATGAAGCTGCTGGCCAACCTCGCATCGTACGTGGCCGGTATTCCCGGCGGCCTGTTCTCGCCGGCGCTGGCGGTCGGTGCCGGACTGGGCCACAACCTAGCGGTGCTGATGCCGGGCGTGGACCCGCGCGCGTTCGTGCTGCTGGGTATGTGTGCTTACCTGACCGGCGTTACCCAGGCCCCGCTGACGTCGGCGGTGATATCGCTGGAACTGACCGACAGTGGCGATCTGCTGCTGCCGATCCTGGCCACGGTACTGATCGCGCGTGGCGTGTCCGGATTGGTGTGCCGCGTGCCGATCTATCGGGGATTGGCCGAGCTGTTGATGGCGCCCGCGGTGGCGCAGTCGGATACCGGGGATCGCGAACGCTCGCCCTGAAGGGCGGCGCGGTGACAGATAGTGCTGACACTGCAGCACGTGGTCCGCTGATGGTGAAGCTGACGCAGCGATGGAAGGCTGGCGCATGCGCATCAACTTCCTGCACACGGCAAGCACGGTTCCTCACGCGCTGCTTCGCGTTCTGCTACCACTGCGTTGCCTGGTCTGCAACGATGCCGGCCACGATGGTCTGGATCTGTGCGCCGCGTGCTATGCAGAACTTCCGTGGTCCGTCCGTGCCTGCCTGCGTTGTGCACTGCCGCTGCCCGACAACGCCCTGATCGTCTGCGGCAGCTGCCGCGAGGAAGCGCCACCGCAGGCCGCTACCCATGCAAGCCTGTTGTACCTGCCGCCGGTCGACCAGCTGCTGGTGCGTTACAAGTTCCATCAGGACCTCGCCGCCGGTCGCCTGCTGGCGCAGTTGATGCAACGCGCACCGCCGCCCTGGTGGTGCCCGCCGCTGGTGCCGGTGCCGCTGCATAGGCGGCGCCTGCGCCAGCGCGGCTACAACCAGGCCGCCGAACTGTGCCGCCTGCTGCCGATGCCGGTCTGGCATGGACTTTACCGGCGCCGCCACACCGCGCCGCAGTCCGAGCGTAACGCCGAGCAGCGCCGGGAAAATCTCTTTGACGCATTCAGCATGCGCTTGTCGCCGCCGGCACAGCTGACCGTCGTGGACGACGTGATGACCACCGGCAGCACAGTGATGGAAATCGCCGAGACGTTGCGGCTGGCGGGTGCCAAAGACGTGCGGGTATGGGTGTGCGCACGGGTGCCGTGACGGCGGGAGCGATTGACACCGTATGACGGCTGCTGAAGGATGCCCATCCTTCAGCGTGCGGTGCTCGACTGCGTCGCCGCACTGGGTGCACGGATGCAAAGGCCCTAAAGTTCCGCGCACTCCCGCCGATAGCGGTTGGCGGCCGAGTCGGTGCCGGCCGCACGTTCTATCTGCACGATGTCTGTTCACAGCTTCAGGTCTGTACCAACGCTGGACAAGGAAGTCGTTGATGGGTAACAGAAAAGCAGGATGCCGGGTACGTGTCGTTCTAGGCATCGCGGGGATCCTGTTGGCCGGTGCGGTGCATGCACAGTCGACCAGCCCCTCGTTCGTCGAGCAGCAGGAGCTGCGCGAACGCGCCGAGCGCGAGGCGCGCGAGCGTGAGCAGCGGCAGGCATTGCCAGATGTATCACGCGAACAGCCGGTGGCGGCCACCGATCTGCATTCGCTGGAACTGCCGGGCGAAGAACGGTGTTTCACCTTGCAGCAGCTGCAGCTCGACGGCGCGCATCTGGCTCAGTTCGCCTTCCTGCAGCGCTATCTCGACCGCTACCGTGGCCGTTGCGTAGGCCAGCAGGGCATTGCGCTGATTGTGCGCCGCGCCTCAGACCTGGCGCTGGCCAAGGGCTACGTGACCACCCGCATCGGCCTGCCCGAGCAGAGCCTGGGCAGCGGAACGCTGCGCCTGCAGCTGGTGCCAGGCGTGATCCGGCAGATCCGTTTCAATGCGGAAGAGATACCCCATTCGATGTGGAAGAGTGCGTTTCCGGCGCGACCGGGAGACGTGCTCAATCTGCGCGCGCTGGAACAGGGCCTGGAACAGCTCAAGCGCGTTCCGTCGCAGGACGTGAACATGGAGCTGGTGCCGGGCGAGGCGCCCGGCGAGTCAGACGTGGTCATCAGCATCCGCCACGGCAAGCGCTGGCGTGCCTCGGTGTCGCTGGATGATGCCGGCAGCCGTGCCACAGGAAAGCAGCAGGTTGGCGCGACCGCGTGGGTGGACAACCTGGCTCGCGTCAACGACCTGCTCAGCGTTGGCGTCAGCAGCGACGGCAGCGCCGGCAAGGGCCGGGGTACCCACGGCTTCAATGCGTCGTGGTCGGTTCCGCTGGGCAACTGGCGCTTCAGTACCAGCACCTACAGCTCGCGCTACAAGCAGACCATCGCCAGCAACGCCGACACGTTCGCCAGCACCGGCACCTCCAGCAACGTCGATCTGGCCGTGGAACGGCTGCTGGTGCGTGGCCAGAGCTATCGCAGCGGTATCGAGCTGCGCCTGGCGCAACGGTCGTCGCACAGCTACGTGGAGGGCGTGGAGATCGAAGGCCAGCGCCGCCGTACCACCTCGGTCGAGTTGGCGCTGTTGCACCGCCAGTACCTGGGGCGGGTCCAGGCCGATATCCGCCTGGCGCACCGCCGTGGCGTGCCATGGCTGGGGGGCGATGATGACGTCGTGGGCCGCGATGGCCTGGCGCCAACCTTCCGCTATGGATTGACTACGCTGGATATCGGCGCCGGCGGAGCATTGACCTCCGGGCCTCGCCCGCTGGCATGGAACACCGCGCTCCGCTACCAGTGGAGCGAGGACACGCTGTACGGCTCGGAGTTCATCAGCGTCGGTGGCCGCTACACCGTCAACGGCTTCGACGGCGAAGTGCCACTCGGCGGCGGCCGCGGTGGTTATTGGCGCAACAGCATCAGCTGGATGGCACATCGCGCCATTGCGCCTTATGCAGGCATCGATATCGGCCACATCGAGCGCGACGACCGCCAGGGGATCGGCGGCGGCACGCTCAGCGGCGCGCACGTGGGCGCGCGTGGCGAGCTGGGCGGACTGGCGTGGGATGGCTTCGTTGGCGTGCCGATGAGCCGCCCGGCCTGGCTCAAGCACGAAGCACGCGGGCACGTGGTCGGTTTCCGCGCGTCCTGGCAGTTCTGATTCGGTTGGAAGCACCGTCGCCAGGTGGCGATGTGATCGGGTTGTTGTGTGTGCAGTTCCCCCTGGGTTGATGGAAGCACCTGGCATGAAGAACGTATTCCGTGGTTTGTCCCTGCCCGCTTCGGGCACTGGTTGGGCCACACGCCTGCGCATCGCGATGGCGAGCGCCACCCTGGTGATGGCATTCCTGGCCCCGGGCAGCTCATTCGCCCAGGTGCAGGTGCAGGCCGGTGAGCAGGCACGGGCCGACCAGGCGGCGAACGGCGTTCCGGTCATCCAGATCAACCGACCCAACGCCGGTGGCGTCTCGCACAACCGCTTCCAGGACTACAACGTCGGGCGCGAGGGACAGATCCTCAACAACAGCGCGAGTACCGTACAGACACAGCTGGGGGGCTACATCCAGGGCAACGGCAACCTGCAGCCCGGCCAGTCGGCGCGGTTGATCCTCAACGAGGTGACATCCACCAACGCGTCGCGCCTGCAGGGTCATATCGAGGTGGCCGGCCGCTCGGCCGCGGTGATCGTCGCCAACCCCAATGGCATCACTTGCGATGGCTGCGGCTTCATCAATACCACCCGTGGCACGTTGACCACCGGCACCCCGGTGTTCGGCAACGATGGCAGCCTCTCGGCGTTCCGGGTGGCACGCGGAACGATCCGTCTGGAAGGCAACGGCCTGGATGCGGGCAACCTGGAAGGCGTCGACCTGTTGGCCCGCGCGGTACAGCTCAACGCGGGGCTGTGGGCACGCCAGGTGAACGTGGTCACCGGCGCCAACCAGATCGACGCCCAGACGTTGGCAGCGCAGGCGATCACCGGCGAAGGCGAACGCCCGCAGTTCGGCCTGGACGTTGCCGCCCTCGGTGGCATGTACGCAGGCAAGATCCGACTGGTCGGCACCGAGGCCGGTGTGGGTGTGCGCAGTGCAGGCCAGATGGTGGCCGACGCCGGGGACTTCATCCTGACCCAGGCAGGTGATGTACGCCTGAGCGGACGCACCGCTGCTGCCGGCCGCCTGCAGATCGAGACCGAAGGCGAACTGAAGGCCGACGGTGCACAGCACGCGCAGGGGGATCTTCAGATCCGCGCCCGCCAGGCGTCGCTTGCCGGTTCCACGTCGGCGGGCGGGGCGATGGCGGTACGCGCCATCCAGAATCTGGATCTGGCTGGCAGCACGCAGGCCGCGCAGATGCAGCTGGACGCCGGTGGCACGCTGACGCTGGCTGACACGGTGAAGAGTGCGGGCAGCATCGCGCTGGCCGCTGCACAGGTACAGAACCGTGCACAGGTGACCGCAGGCGCCGGGCTTGCCGTGCGTGCCGATACGCTGGTGCAGGACAAGGGCGCACGCCTGGGCGCGCAGGCGCAGCTGGATGTACAGGCCCGCCAGGTGAACAACGCCGGATTGCTGCTGGGCAACCAGGGTGTACGGCTGCAGGCCGCGCAGCTGCACAACAGCGGCCAGCTGTATAGCGACGCCGATGTCGATCTCGACGTGGCCAGCGTCGACAACGAGGGTATGATCGGTGCCGGTGCGAACCTGCGGGTGGCGGCTGATCGCCTCTCGCAGGCAAAGGGCGCCGAGCTGTCGGCGGGTGCGCTGCTGAAGGCCCAGGCGCGGCAGCAGCTGGACAACGCCGGACACATTCTCTCCGAGCAGGCGCTGGAACTGTCCGCCGGCAGCGTCGACAACCGCGGCACGGTGGAAGCCCGCCAGGCCACGCTGACGGTCGACCGTCTGCGCAACAGCGGCACGCTGCAGGCGGTGGATCTGCTGGCGCTGAAGGCCAACGGACGCATCGACAACGACGATACCGGCAGCATCCAGGGGGGCAAGGGCCTGCAGGTCGATGCGGATGCACTGGACAACTCGGGCATCGTCGGCAGTGCAGGTGATGCGCGTCTTTCCGCGAGCACCCTCGACAACCGCAACCGGCTTGAAGCGGGTGGCACGCTGACCCTGCAGGGTGCCACCCTGCGCCAGCAGTCCGCCGCCACGGCACTTGCGCGCGTGGTGGCCGTGGACATGCAGAAGGTCACCAACGACGGCCGCTTGCATGGCCAGCAGTCGCTTGACCTGCACGCCACCGAACTCGCCAACGGTGGCGTGATCTACGGTCGCGACCGTGCGCAGCTGCACACCGCCACGCTGGACAACACGGGCGTGATCGCCAGCGACGGCACGCTGGATGTGCGCACCGACACGCTGCACAACCGCGCCAGCGGCAACCTGTCCAGTGCACAGTCGCTGCGGCTGGATGCGGTGACGCTGGACAACGCAGGCAATCTGTTTGCGAAGGGGGCGCTGACGGCCACGGCAGATGTGATCGACAACCGTGGCGATCTCTATGGTGCCGGCGATGTGGATGTCACCGCGCGGGAATCGCTGGACAACCAGGGCAGCCTGGTGGCCGGCCAGACGTTGCAGGTGCGGGGCCGTACCCTGCGCAGCCAGGGGGAGCTGGGCAGCGAGCGCGGCAACGTGCAGCTCAGCAGTGACCAGGCATTGGTGCTGGGCGGACGCACACTGGCGGCAGGCACGCTCACCGCGCACGCGGGCAGCACGCTGGACCAGTCCGGCAAGGTGTTTGCGCAGCAGGGCGTGGTGTTGTCTGCCGATGCGGGTGTGACGCTGAAGGGCTCGATCGACAGCGCCGCGGATCTGCAGGTGCGCAGCGGAGGCGATCTGGACAACCAGGCCGCGTTGTTCGCCAGCGGCGCGTTGTCATTGCAGGCCGCGCAGGCCGTGCGCAATGCTGCCGACATGCAGGCGCGTACCGTCACGCTGCAGGCCGCGCAGGCCAGCAATCGTGGGCGAATGCTGGCCTCGGGTGACGTCGAGGTGCGCGCGGGCCAGATCGACAACAGCGGCGTGGTCGTGGCGGGCCTGCAGGCCGACGGCAGAGTCGGCAGTACCGGCAGCGTCACTCTTGATGCGCGCCATCAGCTGCGCAACGCCGGCCAGATCAACGCTGGCCAGCAGATCCAACTGCTGGGTGACAGCCTGGTGCTGGAAGGAGGCCAGGTCTGGTCGGGCAGGAATCTCCTTGCGCAGGCGCGCACCGGTGAGTGGCGCAATACCGGCGGCAGCCTGACCGCGATCGGGCTGCTCGACCTGCGTGCCACCGATGTCCTGCGCAACGCGGGCAGCCTGCAGGGCATGCGCATCGGCCTGCTCGCGGCTGCGCTGGACAACAGCGCTGGCGAACTGCTGCAGACCGGTACCGATCCGTTCGAGCTGAGCCTGGCAGGCGCCCTGCGCAACACCGGCGGGCGCATCGCCGCCAACGCTGGCAGCGTCCACCTGCAGGCTGCGCAGCTGTTGAACCAGGGTGGCCGCATCGAACACGCTGGTACGGGCACGCTGAAGATCCAGGCCGACACGCTGGACAACGGCAATGCCGGCCTGATCGTCGGCAATGGCGAGGTGGACGTGGCCGTTGTCGGTCGCCTCGACAACAGTGGCGGTACGCTCACCGCAGGCACCGGTGCGCGCGTGACGGGTGCAGAAATCGTCAACACCGGTGGGCGCCTTGATGCCGGTGGCAACCTCACTGTGGACGCCTCGGGAGCACTGGACAACCGCACCGGCACCATCGTGCAGCGTGGCGCGGGCCAGCTGCAGGTGCTGGCCTCCCAGCTGGACAACAGCAATGGCCTGCTGGGGGCCGAGGGCAATGCCCGCGTGACCAGCCGCACGGGTGACCTGCGCAACGTGGACGGCAACCTGTACGCTCGCCAGGAACTCGCGCTCGATGTGGCCGGTGCACTGGCCAACCAGCGTGGCCTGGTCCACGGCGGCAGCGTGCTGGATCTGCAGATCCGCCAGGCGCTGGACAACAGCCAGGGCAACATCGAAGCACAGGGCCCTGTGAACCTCCGCGCTGCTTCGGTGGGCAACCGTGGCGGACGCATCGTGGCCAATGGCGCCCAGCAGCTGACGCTGGAATCCGCGGGTGCGCTGGACAACCGGGGCGGCACCCTGGGCAGCACCGGTGGTGCGCTGACGCTGACCGCGAGCAGCGTGGACAACCGTGCCGAAGGCGGCCAGGCCAAGCTGGTGGCCGGTACCGATCTGCGCCTGCAGGCCGGCGCGCTGGACAACGCCGGCAGCCTGGTCCACGCCGCCAACAATCTGTACCTGGAACGTGTCGGCGCACAAGTATTCAACGTGGGTGGCCAGCTCAGTGCAGGCAACCTGCTGCGCCTGGATCTTGCCGCACTGGACAACAGCAACGGCCGGCTGCTCAGCCGCCAGAGCCAGCTGACGCTGGGCAGCCTGGGCAATGGCGGTGGCGAAATCAGTGCCTATGAAGCGCTGGGTGCACGCCTGCAGAGCTTCAGCGGCATCGGCCGCCTGTTCGGCGGCAGCGAGCTGCGGCTGACGCTGGCTGGGGACTACGTGCATGGCAGCGGCCAGCGCCTGGAGAGCAACGGGCTGCTGAAGCTGGACGTGGCCGGCGCCCTGGTCAACCAGGGGCGCCTGGAGAGCAAGGGCACGCTTGAAATCTCGGCCAATCGGATCGAGAACACCGCTGCTGGGCAGATCAACGCCACCGCAGGCAATGGCAGTGGCCGTGTCGCGCTGAGTACGGCGGGCGATTTCAGCAACGCCGGTCGCGTAGACGGCGATACGGTGGAGGTGTCGGCTGCCAACATCACCAATACCGGCACCCTGATGGGCAACGCGCTGGAACTGCGCGCCTCGCGCATCACCAACGGCCGCGACCTGGGCAACACCCTGGTCGCACGCGACTACAACGAAGGGCTGATGGCGGCCACCGGCCGCATCAACCTGTTTGCCAACTACATCGACAACCTCGACGGCGAGCTCTTCAGCCTGGGCGACATCCGCCTGCAGGGCTGGAACGGCGGCAATGCCCAGCAGATCCGCAACCGCTCCGGGCGCATCCAGGCCGAGAACGACCTGATCCTGGCCGCGCTGGGCGTGGCCAACGAGCGGCGCGTGCTGGTCACCCAGCACAAGGTCTACAGCGGCAACGAAGGCGCTGCGGATCCGGACAGCGGCACGTTCAAGGTCGATGGCATCGACGGCCCGGCACCGCCGGGCAAGCTGTGCCCGGGTGACTGTGCCGTGCTGGAGGTCTGGACCGAGCACAAGGACCTGGTGCTGGAAGGCACGACCGTCATCGCCGCCAGCGCGGCATCGCAGCTGATTTCCGGTCGCGACATGCAGATGTCCGGCGGCTCGGTCGACAACCGCAACTCGGCCATCGCCGCCGGTCGCAACCTCTCGATCAACGGCCGCGGCTCGTCCAACAGCGAAGACCCCAACGACTGGGCCGGCGTGGTCAACAACGAGGCGCTGGCCGGCTACAAGGTGGTCCAGCGTACGTCGACCATTGACTACACCTACCGCCCTTGCCCCAGCCGCTGCGACTTCGAGATCTATGGCGGCAGCCGCGCGCTGGGCACCAGCACGATCACCAAGCAGGTCACGCTGGCCGGTGGCAATGCCAGCATCACCGCCGGCCGCAAGGTGCAGATCGAAGCGCGCGAGGTCAACAACGCCGTGGTCACCGCGCACAGCGGTGGCACGCCGCTCGACGTTGCCGGTTGGCAGGGCAACAACGCCTACGCACCCGAACTGGGCCAGCAGCAGGGCGCCGGCGCGGTCGGCGGCAACGCTGGCGCACCGGGTGCACAGCAGGGCGTAGCCACCGGGCCTGCCAGTGCGCAGGCGCAAGGTGCGGGCACCGCCGGTGATACCGGAACCCCGGGCCCGGGCCGCGTCACCACGGTGCCGCCGCCGCAGCTGGTGGGCAGCCCGCAGAATCCGCTGCCGGGCCTGTCGCTGCCCAGTGGCGGCCTGTACACGGTCAATCCGGGCAACCAGCGTTGGCTGGTGGAAACCGATCCGCGCTTCGCCAATTTCGGGCAGTGGATCGGCTCGGACTACATGTTCCAGCGCCTGAACCTGGACCCTGACAGGCAGCTGCGCCGGATGGGCGACGACTTCTACGAGCAGCGCCTGGTGATGGAACAGATCACCGGCCTGACCGGGCGTCGCTACCTGGATGCCGACCAGGGCGATGGCATGGGCCAGTACCGCGCCATGATGGATGCCGGCGTGAGCGAAGCCGCGCGCCAGCAGCTGAGCGTGGGCGTTGCGCTGTCGGCCGAACAGGTGGCCGCGCTCAACGAAGACATCGTGTGGATGGTCGCCCAGGAAGTGGACGGGCAGAAGGTGCTGGTGCCAGTGGTGTACCTGTCCCAGGCCACCGCCAATCGCCTGCAGCTGGGCGGCGCCGCTATCGCTGGCGAGTCGGTGGAGATCCGCGCCGGCAATGTGTCCAACCAGGGCATGATCCGCGCCGATGATCGATTGACCATCGATACCGGCAGCCTGCTCAACGATCGCGGTGGCATTTCCGCTGGTGGCAATGCCCGCATCACCGCCGTGGAGGACATCCTCAACAACAGCGGCCTGATCCAGGGCGGCAACGTGGCCCTGGTGGCCGGCCGCGACCTGAAGAGTGTCAGCGGTATCGACGTGGCCAGCATCCGTAGTGGTGGCAGCCTGGCACTGGAAGCCGGGCGTGACCTGGCACTGGTCGGTTCGCAGACCAGTGCCCGCGGCAACGCGGCGCTGGAGGCCGGCCGCGACCTCAACCTCACCACGCAGATGCAGGGTGATGGCAGCCTGCGCCGCACCACGCTGGATGTGGGTGGCAGCCTGTCGCTGGATGCCGGCCGCGATCTGAACCTGACGGCGGTGACCGCCAAGGCCGGCGGCAGCGTCCATGCCACGGCCGGCAACGACATCAACCTCAACGCACTGACCACCACCGAGCAGGGCGGCTGGGGCAGCAACCGCTACGTGCGCGAAACCCTCAACGCCAGCGGCATCGAGGCCGGTGGCTCGCTGGGCATGCAGGCCGGGCAGGACGTGAACCTGCAGGCCGCGCAGCTGAAGGCCGGCGACGGCCTGGCCGTGGTGGCCGGGCGCGATCTCAACCTGCAGGCCGAAACCACCACCAACACCAGCCAGCAGCAGAGCCGTGGCAAGCGCTTCTCGCAGACCACGCAGAGCATGGACGAGACCGTGCACGGCACCTCGCTGCAGGCCGGCGGTGACATTGCGCTGGTGGCCGGGCGCGATGCCAACCTCACTGCCACGCAGGTCGGCAGCACCGACGGCGGCATCAGCATTGCCGCTACGCGCGACGTGAATCTGCTGGCGGCACAGGAGGACCACAGCTGGGAGCAGGAGACCACGCGCAAGAAGAAGGGGCTGCTGTCGAGCAAGACCACCACCACTTACGACGCGACCCGGGACAGCTTGGTGGTGGGCACCACGCTCAGCGGCGAGACGGTCACCATCGGCGCCGGACGTGACGTCGTCGCGCAGGCGGCGCAGGTGGCTGCCACCGGTGATGTGGTGGTGGCCGCCACCCGTGACCTGACCATTGGCACGGCCACGTCCACGCACAGCGAAGAACACGACAAGACCGTCAAGCGCTCGGGTGTGTTCGGCGGTGGTGGCTTCAATCTGACCATCGGTCAGAGCAAGCTGGAAAAGGGCCTGGAGATCGAGCAGAGCGCGCCGCAGGGCAGCCTGATCGGCTCAACCGATGGCCGGGTCAGCCTGAGCGCCGGCAACACGCTGCACATCACCGGTTCGGACGTGCTGTCGAAGACCAGTACGCAGCTGGTGGGCGGGCAGGTGGTGATCGACGCGGCACAGGGCACCACCGACGTACACCAGAGCACCAAGCAGAAGAGTGCCGGTATCAACGTCGGCCTGACCGGCGGTGTGGTGGATGCCGCGCTGGCCGCCTACGGTGCGGCCAAGGCCGCCGGCAATGCGCAGGATGATCGTCTGAAGGCGCTGTACGCGGTGCAGGCGGCCAATGCCGCCGCTGGCGTGGGCGGCGCCATGCAGCAGGGTGCTTCCGGCGCCACCGACGGCGTGAGCCTGCGCATCGGCATCGGCGCCTCCAGCTCCAGTGCCAGCCAGACCAGCCACGACCAGTCGGCGGTGGGCAGCACCATCCGCAGCCAGGGCGACGTCAGCATCGTCGCCACCGCCGGTGACCTGAACATCATCGGCAGCCAGGTGAAGGGTGACAACGTGGCGCTGGCCGCGCGGGACAACATCACCCTGCGCAGCGAAGCGGAAGACCATACGCAGTCGTCGAAGAACAAGAGCGGCAGCGGTGAGATCGGCTTCAGCATCGGCGCGCAGACCGGCTGGTACGTGTCGGCCAGCACCGCCAAGGGCAAGGGCAGCGGCAACGGCACCACGCACGTCGAAACCGTGGTGGACGCCGACCGCAACCTGACCGTCATCAGTGGCAAGGACACCACGCTGCAGGGTGCCCAGCTGAGCGGCGACAAGGTGGTGGCCAGCATCGGCGGCAACCTGTCCATCATCAGCGAGCAGGACACCGACGACTACGCCAGCAAGCAGACCCAGGCTGGCGGCACCTTCGTTTACGGCAGCGGCGGCACCGTCAACATCGGCCAGCAGAAGGTCGAGAGCCACCTGCGCAGCGTGCAGGAACAGAGCGGCATCGTTGCCGGCAGCGGTGGCTTCAACATCACCGTGGGCGGCAACACGCACCTGGAAGGCGGTGTGATCGGCAGCACTGCCGACGCCTCGAAGAACCGCCTGGATACCGGCAGCCTGACCGTTGTCGACATCGAGAACGAATCCCGCGCCAAGGCCAGTGGCGGTGGCATCGGCACCGGGCTGGGCAGTGGCGGTGGCATCAGCAACCCGCTGGGCAGCGCGGCCGGCGCAGGGCTGAGCCTGCTGGGCGGTACGAAGAAGAACGACAGCAGCACCACGCATTCGGACATCGCCGCCGGCACGGTGGTGGTGCGCGATGGCAATGAGAGCGCTTTGGCCGGCCTTGATCGCACGGCCACCGGCTTTGATACCGACAGCGCGCTGTCGGCCGTTGACCTGCGCAAGATGCAGGAGCGCGCCGAGGTGATGCAGCTGGGCGGGCAGCTGCTGTTCAAGGGCGTGGGTGACCTGGGCGGCTACCTGAGCCAGAAGGCGGAGACCGAGGAGGGCAAGGCGTTCTGGGCCGACGGCGGCAACGGACGCGCGCTGCTGCACGGCATGGCCGGTGCGGCGATGGCCGCGCTGGGTGGGGCGGATGCACTGAAGGGCGCGGTGAGTGCTGCCGGTGCGGAGAAGGCCAAGATCGCGATCTCGGAATTCCTCGAGAACAACAAGGGCAGCCTGAGCTGGGAGGACTACCAGTCGCTGATGGAAGTCGGCAGCGCGATGGTGGGTGGGGCCCTGGGTGGAAGCACGGGCGCCAACATTGCGGTGACCGGGGATCGGTTCAATCGGCAGCTGCACATCAGTGAGATTGATTTGATTCAGGGCTCCGCGTCTGGATTCGCACAGCGCCTGTGCGGTTGCCGCAATCCAAGCCGCGAGCAGATCGATGCAGCCGAGAAGTCCTTGTCGGAACAGGCCTATCGGCAAGTGCAGTTCGGCGTTGAGGGGCAATGGGATCAAGCTGCGAGTGACTATCTGAGGCAAGTCAGCGCAGGCAGGCTTCTTGAGCCCGATCCGAACAGGCCGGGTAGTGGTTACAGCCCACTGTTCTATGCAACGCCGGGTGAGAAGGCGGATGCTACACAGTACGTCGGCTCATGGAATCTGAGGGCGGACTTCTATAGCAAAAACGGTCTGGATGTGCCCTCGCAAGAGCAGGCAATGGCTGCTGCCATCCAAGATCAAATTGATCGCAAGACGCACGGCAAAGTGCTCATTGGAGGGACGGCTGTCATCACGGCAGCTGGACTGTCGCCGGTTGCGTTGGCCGCTGCGCGTGGCTGCTTAAGCAAGCCAGCTTCCTGCGACGCAATCCTGACCGGAGTGGTTGATGCGGTCGCAAGCGAGGCAACGGGTGGTGCCAGCTTGGTGGTTGGTGCGGGTGCCGCTGCGAAGACTGCCGAGTTGATTGTTGAAAACGTTGCGCGCAAGGCAACAGGGAAAGGGGCAAAAGAACTGGGGCAGCTTGAACTGCCAATCCCAAAGGTAAATGTCGCAAAGGATTTCATTGTAAGTGCCTCAAATATGGGCACTACTCTTCGGTACGGTAACCCAGAGGGCGTGGCAGGGTTGGTTGTCAATGTGGACAAAGCGGGAGTTCTGGGGTTTGAGATCCGCGCAGCGCAGGGTCATCCTCTTTACGAAGCATCGGGCACTGATATGTTTGCTAGCGCTATGCAGCGTCTCGGTGATGAAGGGGTCAAGGTTAAGCAAATTCGTGGGGCATGGGAGTCGGGTACGGATAGTATCAATACTGAAAAATATCTGAAGAACATTTCGGATGGTATGTCGAAGGAGGATGCGGCTCTGAATACCTGGACTGGTCAGCTGTCTCGTAAATATGGTTACAATAAGGTCGAGAAAATTGAAGAAGTCGGCGGAATTATTTATGTCACTTTCGGAAAATAGATCACTGTTGGACGAGATATTGACGGGAAGGTCCCCGAGCTCGGTATTGAATGGAATTCTTGAGAAATCCGAGGCTCTAGATAAGTATGAGCTGGCTGAAATTTTCTTGGAGAAGTTTGATCTCCTGGATAGTCGGGTTCTTCCTGTAATATGGAAGTGGAAGACCGCCAAGTCTTTAAGGGGAATTTCTGATAAGGCATTTGATGAGGCAATCATCATGCATATGAGATCCGCAGGATATGATGTGTGATTCGTAGAATATCTTGGTAACGGCTGGCTCTGAAGTTGAATGACTGGATCGGCCTGGGCGCTCTACGAATTGGGGCGGGGATTTATATTGTCTATTGTCAGTGGATGCGCTATTTCTAGGTTCAGTGAGTAAATGATATGAAGTCCTGAGCCTGATAATTTGGTGGCCATCGGCGCTGATTATTAGCGTAAAGCTCTTCGGGAGCTTCGGTCACAGTTGAAGTTTCCAGTTGCAATTGATCTTGCGGCTAGGAAAGCCACTTCTTCGATCTGAACAGCCGGTACAAAACAGGGGGGAGGCAGTCAGATCTGAAGGTGGTGGCTAGCATCGGCGGGAACCTGTTCATCATCAGCAGGACACCGACGACTACGCCTGCAGGCAATCGAGAACGAATCCCGCGCCAAGGCCAGTGGCGGTGGCATCGGCACCGGGCTGGGCAGTGGCGGTGGCATCAGCAACCCGCTGGGCAGCGCGGCCGGCGCAGGGCTGAGCCTGCTGGGCGGTACGA
>Ga0209241_100073_pt1 | contig 18832 bp, 10 predicted proteins | sample UppTromiDAQMD001_FD_185831 | JGI IMG/M metagenome (GOLD analysis project Ga0209241, IMG submission 185831) | Upper troposphere microbial communities from Maryland, USA - DAQMD-001 (SPAdes) (version 2) | ecosystem: Environmental > Air > Outdoor Air > Unclassified | place: USA: Maryland, Virginia...
CAGGAAGGCGAACGGATAGGTGATGGCGCCCCAGGTCAGCCAGTCGTTGATGGCGTACTGCACCAGGATGTTGGACGACAGCACCACCACGCCCATGGCCGCAATGGCGGCCAGCAGCTGGGTGCGCGAGGGGGCGGCGAAACGGGGCGGGCGCGGTGTCATGCTGCGCCACCGGAGCCGCGTGCACCCGACGAGGGCAGGGGCAGCCCGAGGATGGCGCAGGCCACGGCCTCGCCCACCTTGACGCCATCCACGCCGGCCGACAGGATGCCGCCCGCGTAGCTGGCGCCTTCGCCGGCCGGGTACAGGCCGCGCGTGTTCAGGCTGTGGAAGTCCGCGCCGCGCTCGATCTTCACGGGCGAGGAGGTGCGCGTTTCCACGCCGGTGAGCACGGCATCGTGCATGTCGTAGCCGCGGATCTTCTTGCCGAAGGCGGGCAGCGCCTCGCGCATGGCCTCGATGGCGTAGGCCGGCAGCACGTGGTGCAGGTTGGTCAGCGTGATGCCGGGCTTGTAGGAGGGCTCGACCTCGCCCAGCGCGGCCGATTCCTTGCCCGCGATGAAGTCGCCCACCAGCTGGCCCGGCGCGTTGTAGTTGCGCCCGCCCAGCAGGTAGGCCTTGGTCTCCAGCTGGCGCTGCAGCACGATGCCCGACAGCGGGTGCAGCTCGCCGTCCTTGAGGTTTTCCACGCCATGGGTCTTGCCGTCGAAGGCCCAGGCAAAGCTCTTGGCATCGCGCGGGTAGTCGGAGGGGTCGATGGCGCAGACCATGCCGGCGTTGGCATTGCGCTCGGCGCGCGAGTACTGGCTCATGCCGTTGGTGACCACGCGCTCGGGCTCGCTGGTGGCCGCCACCACGGTGCCGCCCGGGCACATGCAAAAGCTGTAGACCGCGCGCCCGTTGCTGGCGTGGTGCACCAGCTTGTAGTCGGCCGCACCCAGCAGCGGGTGGCCGGCATGCCTGCCCCAGCGCGCGCGGTCGATCACGCTTTGCGGATGCTCGATGCGAAAGCCCACCGAGAACGGCTTGGCCTCCATGTGCACGCCGCGCTCGTAGAACATGGCGAAGGTGTCGCGCGAGCTGTGGCCCAAAGCCATCACGGCATGGTCGGTCTCCAGCCACTGGCGCTCGCCGCTGTCCTGGTCCAGCACTTCCAGGGCGGTGAGACGGCGATCCTTGCCCTCGCCCTCGATGCGCATGTCACACACGCGCTGGCCGAAGCGGATCTCGCCGCCCAGGCGGATGATCTCCTCGCGGATGCCCTCGACCACCTTCACCAGCTTGAAGGTGCCGATGTGCGGATGCGCGGCATAGAGGATCTCGGGCGGCGCGCCGTGGGTGACGAATTCCTGCATCACCTTGCGGCCCAGGTGGCGCGGGTCCTTGATCTGGCTGTAGAGCTTGCCGTCGGAGAAGGTGCCTGCGCCGCCTTCGCCGAACTGCACATTGGACTCGGGCACCAGCTCGCGCTTGCGCCACAGGCCCCAGGTGTCCTGGGTGCGCTCGCGCACCGAGCGGCCGCGCTCGATCACGATGGGCCTGAAGCCCATCTGCGCCAGCACCAGGGCCGCAAAAATGCCGCAGGGCCCGAAGCCCACCACCACGGGCCGGCGCTGCAGGTCGGCAGGCGCCTGGCCCACGGCATGCCAGCGCATGTCGGGCGTGGGGTTCACATGGGCATGGCTGGAGAACTGCTCCAGCAGCGCGGCTTCCTGGCTTTCGTCGGCCAGCGTCAGGTCGACGATGTAGACGGCCAGCAGCTCGGACTTGCGCGCATCGAAGCTGCGCTTGTGCACATGCACGGAGGCAATGGCCTCCTCGGCAATGCCCAGCTGGCGCGCGGCCAGGGTGCGCAGCGGCTCCAGGGGCAGGTATTCGGTGTGGCTGTCGGGGTGGTATTGCACCGTCGACAGGGGCAGTTTCAGTTCAGAGACGCGGATCATGGCTTGTACCTATCAAGCAGAGGGCCGGCGATGGTAAGCCAAAGTGGGCGACCGCACAGGCTGCGGGCCGCACAGCCTTGGGGTGTGCTCGGGTTCGGATTTTCCGCCAGATATTTCCGGTGCTGGTGCCGTCCCGATCCGGGCACGGACCTTGCATGCAGGGCCGGCCATCCGCGAACGGGGCCCTTCAGTCCCGCTCTGATGGGGTGGCTGCATCTGCGCGAAGTGGTGGTGGAACGGATGTAAGCTCGCGGCAAGCCTGAGGGCGGGTGCTGCCCCAGGTGAACAAGATCAACGCATTCCACGCACCACAAGGAGACATTTCATGAAGCAACCCCCTTCCAGGCAACGCCTGCCCGCATGGCAGTGGATCGGCCTTGCGGCCGTCACGCCGCTGTTCCTCGCATCGTGCGGTGGTGGTGGCAATGGCGGATCGGGCCAGGACGACCTGGCGGCCTGCGCCATCACCTCGGGCGATGGCAGCGTGGTCGTGGGCTCGGGCCTGCCCGGTGATCCGGCTGCACCCGAACCCTCGTCGGGCTACCGCCTCGGCAAGAAGGCCCTGCACACCTCCAAGTACATGGTGGTCACGGCCAACCCGCTGGCGTCCAAGGCCGGTTGCGAGGTGCTCAAGTCCGGCGGCTCGGCCGTGGATGCGGCAGTGGCCGTGCAGATGGTGCTGGGCCTGGTGGAGCCGCAGTCCAGCGGCATCGGCGGTGGCGCCTTCATGCTCTACCGCGATGCGGCCACGGGCAAGGTCGTGGCCTATGACGGCCGCGAGACCGCACCGGCTGCCGCCACGGAAAACTACCTGCGCTACGTGGACGATGCCACCGACCAGACCGCGCCCAAGCCTTCGGCGCGCTCCAGCGGCCGCTCCATCGGCACGCCGGGCGTGGTGCGCATGCTGGAACTCGCGCACAAGGACTACGGCAAGACCGCGTGGCCCCAGCTGTTCAATTCGGGCATCGACCTGGCCAGCAAGGGCTTTCCCATCAGCGGCCGCATGGCCGCCGCGCTGGAGGGCTCCAAGACGGAGCTGGCGCGCGATGCCGATGCCGCCAAGCTGTACTTCGATGCCCAGGGCAAGCCGCTGGCGCTGGGCGCCAAATTCGTCAACCAGCCCTATGCCGACACGCTGCGCAGCATCGCCACGGGCGGTGCCGATGCCTTCTACCGTGGCGACCTGGCCCAGGCCATCGTCAGCAAGGTGGGCGTGACGCAGACCGTCTCGGACGGTGCGCCCATCACCCCCGGCAAGACCACGCTGCAGGATCTGGCCAGCTACGAGGCCAAGCGCCGCGAGGCCGTCTGCACCACCTACCGCGCGCGCTACATGGTCTGCAGCATGCCGCCGCCGTCGTCCGGCGGCATCGCCGTGGCACAGGCCATGGGCATTCTGGAGAATTTCGACCTCAAGGCCTATGCGCCCACGGCCATCGATGGCGAGGGCGGCAAGCCCTCGGTGATGGGCGTGCACCTGGTCAGCGAAGCCCTGCGCCTGGCCTATGCCGACCGTGACAAGTACGTGGCCGACACCGACTTCGTGTCCCTGCCCGGCGGCTCGCCGGCCCTGATGCTGGACAAGAGCTACCTGCGCCAGCGCGCCGCCCTCATCTCCACGACCAAGAGCATGGGCACGGCCCAGGCAGGCAACTTCGGTACGCCTTCGCAGGGCGTGGTCGATGTCAAGGAGGCCGGCACCACGCACATGAGCATCGTCGATGCCAAGGGCAACGCGCTGAGCATGACGACCACGGTGGAGTCCAGCATGGGGTCCTTTCACGTCACGCGCGGCTTCGTGCTCAACAACCAGCTGACCGACTTCGCGGCCATCCCCAGCACCGCCGACGGCCCGGTCGCCAACCGCGTGCAGCCGGGCAAGCGCCCGCGCAGCTCCATGGCGCCCACGCTGGTGTTCGACCTGAAGACCGACGGCACCGCCGGCGACTTCAAGATGGCCACGGGCTCGCCAGGCGGCAGCACCATCATCCAGTACGTGACCAAGACCCTGGTCGGCGCGCTGGACTGGGGTCTGGATGCGCAGCAGGCCACGTCGATGGTGGACTTCGGCGCGGCCAACAGCCCGACCACCAACGTGGGCGGCGAGCACCCCAACATCAACACGGCCAATGGCGGCAACGACGATCCGCTGGTCAGCGGCCTGCGTGCCCTGGGCCATGTGGTGTCCATCAGTGCGCAGTCCAGCGGCATCGGCACCATCTTGCGGGTGCAGCGCAATGGGCAGGCGCAGCTGGAAGGTGGGGCTGATCCACGCCGTGAAGGGCTTGTTCTGGGCGATACCGTTCGCTGATTTCGGTCTGATGATTGACTGAGGAAGGCGCTGCTGGCAGGGATGCTGGTGGCGCCTTTTTTGCTGGTGGGTCTTTTTTTGACCCTGCCGGGTGGTTGTTTTTCGAGGCCGGGGTTCGGCCCGGCGGCCGACCCGCTTTCTTGTCGCGCGACAAGAAAGCGGGGCAAAGAAGCGCGCCCCGAACTGCCCACGACCCTTCGCTTCGCTGCGGGCGACCTGCGTTGGGCGGGATGCGGGGTGTGCCGCAGAACTCACTCCTTGCGCCTGCGGCGCAATCCGTTCAAACAACTGCGGCAAGCTAGACAACGAAGCAGCCCTGTCCTTCGGCAGGGCTGCCACCCCGCATCCCGCCCAACGCAGGCGTGGGCAGAAGGGGGGAGGCTGGGGAACAGCCAACAGCCAACAGCCAACAGCCAACAGCCAACAGCCAACAGCCAACAGCCGGCGCCATCGCTCCGCTCGGCTTCAAACCAGGGGCCGAGCGAAGCGAAGGCCCTTACCAACTCCCCGTATGTCAGCGCCTGCGGCGTGGTGGTTGCGGGGTTGCAGTCCTGCCGAAGGACAGGACTGCTTCGTGATCTGACTCGCTGCGGTTGTTTGAGCGGCGCGCGAAGCGCAAAGCGAGTTCCGCAGCGAACCCCGCAACTGCCACGACGCAGGTTGCCCCGCAGCGAAGCGAAGGGGTCGCGGACATCCGGGTCGCCTTTTCTTGGCCTACCTTCTTTTGGCGAAGCAAAAGAAGGTAGGTCGGCCGCCGGGCCGAGACCCGGCCTCGAAAAACAACCCCCCGGCAGGGAACAAAACAGATCCCTGGACCCATCAGGAAGACTCAGCGCCCACCCTGAAAACTACGCGTGCTGTACAGATCCGTCGCCAGCCGCGACAGCAGCGGCAGACCAGACACCGCATCCACCGGCTGCCTCTCGATGTAGTTGAAGAACACATCGGAATCGAGCACGCCAATGTCCAGACGGCGCGCATCAGGCACGGCCGCCAGCGTCTTGTAGCCATCGCCACCCGTGGCATTGAAGCTCAGCACGAACAGCTTGTAGGTGCGCGCGGTATCCAGCGGCTTCCACGTCTTGCTCGCGTTGTCATACACCTCGATGCCCGACACGCGCTGGCCGGCTGCCGCTGCCGCGTTCACGTCAAAGCGCAGGCCGCCCGTGTAGGGGTAGGGGCCGGTCGTGCCGCTGGGGCCGTAGACGGCCTGCAGGCCGTCCTCGAGCATGCCCTTGACTTCCGTGCCGGTGATGTCGAGGCGGAACAGCTTGTTGCCGAAGGGCAGGACCTGGATGACCTGGGCGGCCGTGACCTGGCCCAGCAGCGGGATGCGCACGCCGCCGCCGCTTTGCAGGGTGATGTCGGCGCCGCCGTAGTGGCGGTTGGCTTCTTCCAGGTAGGCCTGGGCCACGAGCTGCTGGATGTCGCCGCCGCGCACGCTCACGCTGCCTTCGGCATTGCAGGCGGCGCTGGACTGGCTGTAGTTCATGGTGCCGACGCCGCCGGGCACGCGGCGCGAGCACAGTTCCCGGGGCACGGTGGCGACCTGCTTGAGGTTGAACTGGGCGACCTTGTCCTTGAAGGGCTGCAGCGCGGCCGTGGCCTTGGCCGAGGGCGTGGTCACGCGCAGCACGCCGGTGGCAGCGGCGCTGGCCTTGAGGGCCGTCTTTTGCGCATCGGTGGCGGCCTTGCCGGCGATGGTGAAGCTGTCGCCGATCAGCACATGGGGCGTGCCCGTGCACTGGGTGACGCGGCCGTCGGCGTCGAACTGGACCTTGAGGTCGCCGACGACCTGGGCGTACTCCCAGGCCTGGACCACGCAGACGGGGCTGCCGTCCCTGTCGGTCAGGCGTGTGGGGTAGGCGCCGCCCGGTGTGCCCACGCCGGTGGTGTTGAGCACGTCGGGGCCGAGCAGGGTGTGCGAGTCGCCGCCCACGACCACGTCCACGCCGCTGAGCTTGGGCACGATCTGGCGGTCGTACTCATAGCCCACGTGGCTCATGACGATGATCTTGTTGATGCCCTTGGCGCGCAGCGCGTCGATTTCGCGCTGGGCTGCCGTGGCCTCGTCCTCGAAGGTGGTGTCGGTATCGGGGCTGGACGATGCCTTGGTCTTGCCCGCAATGGTCAGGCCGACGATGCCGATCTTCTGGCCGCCGCGCTCCACCACGGTGGAGGGGTTCACATAGCCGGGCGCCTTGGCCGCGTTCAGGGCCGAGTTGGCGCCAAAGCGCACGTTGGCGCTGAGCACGGGCGTCTTGCAGGTGCCGGCGCGCAGGCGGTCCAGGAAGGACTTGAGGCCGCTGTCGCCCTTGTCGAACTCGTGGTTGCCCAGCGTGAAGGCGTCAAAGCAGACGGTGTTCATGAGGGCGGCATCGGCCTCGCCGTCGGCGCCTGCGCGATTGAAGTACAGCGTGCCGGTGAGCGCGTCGCCGGCGTGCAGCTTGAGCACGTTGGGCGACTGCGTGGCCAGCTCCTCGATGGCCTGGGTCACGCGCGCAAAGCCTGCGGCGTCCACGGACACGGCTTCGGCCTTGCCCGTGCCGGCGTCCAGCTGCAGGGTCTTGCTCTTGGACTCCAGCGTGGAGTGGTGATCGTTGATGTGCAGAATGCGCAGCTCCAGCGGCTGGCCTGCGGGCGTGTCGTTGCCGGAGCCGCCGCAACCGGCGATCAGGGCGGAGGCAGCCAGGGCCACGGCCAGCGGGCGCAGGGCGGGGCGATGGGAGGTCAAGGACATGAACGGGTTCTCTCTGTATCGGTTTGTCACGGCCGCCGATGCTGGGCAAGGCAGATGACATGGCGATGAAAGCGCCCTGCAGGGGGCTTGACCTTGACATGGTGGCAATCTCTAAAGTGCCTCCAATGCGAGAACAAAGGAGTCAGGCAATGAATGCATCGACCAAGGCCGGCATGGCCATAGACCTGCCCGTTCAGGGCATGACCTGCGCCTCCTGCGTGGGGCGTGTGGAGCGCGCGCTCAAGAAGCTGCCGGGCGTGCAGGAAGCCGTGGTCAACCTGGCCACCGAAAAGGCCAGCATCCGCTTCGAGGGCGGGGCCGACCTGCCCGCCGCCATTGCAGCCATCGAGAAGGCCGGCTACGAAGTGCCCCAGTCCAGCGTGGAACTGGAAGTGGAGGGAATGACCTGCGCCTCCTGCGTGGGCCGCGTGGAGCGGGCGCTGAAAAAGGTGGAAGGCGTGCAATCGGCCAGCGTGAACCTGGCCACCGAGCGTGCAGTGGTGACGCTGGCTGGCAGTGCAGATGTGGCGGCCCTTGTGGCAGCTGTGCACAAGGCCGGGTACGAGGCGCGTCCGCTGGGCGCCAGCGCGAACCCGGCCAGTGAAGGCGGCGCTGCGCAGTCGCCGGCCGAAGACGGCACGGAGCAGCGCCAGGCGCGCGAGCGGGCCTCGCTCAAGCGCTCGCTGATCGTGGCCACGGTGTTCGCGCTGCCGGTGTTCGTGCTGGAGATGGGCGGCCACATGGTGCCGGCCTTCCACCACTGGGTGGGGCAGGCCATCGGCACCCAGAACAGCTGGTATCTGCAGTGTCTGCTGTCGGCCATCGTGCTGTTCGGGCCGGGCCTGCGTTTTTTCCAGAAGGGCATTCCCGCGCTGCTGCGCGGCGCGCCAGACATGAATTCGCTGGTGGCCGTGGGCACCTCGGCGGCCTTTGCCTATTCGCTGGTGGCCACTTTCGTGCCGCAGTGGCTGCCGGCCGGCACGGTGAATGTGTATTACGAGGCGGCGGCCGTGATCGTGGCGCTGATCCTGCTGGGCCGCTTCATGGAGGCGCGCGCCAAGGGCAATACCTCCGAAGCCATCCGCCGCCTGGTGCGACTGCAGGCCAAGACGGCGCGCGTGCGCAAGGACGGCGCCGTGCAGGAGGTGGACATCGCCGCCGTGCGTGCGGGCGACACCATCGAGGTGCGGCCCGGCGAGCGCATTCCCGTCGATGGCGAGGTCATCGAGGGCAGCAGCTTCGTCGATGAATCCATGATCAGCGGCGAGCCCGTGCCGGTCGAGAAAACCCCGGGTGCCGAACTGGTCGGCGGCACGGTGAACCAGAACGGCGCGCTGGCCTTTCGCGCCACCAAGGTGGGCGCGGACACGCTGCTGGCGCAGATCATCCGCATGGTCGAGCAGGCCCAGGGCTCCAAGCTGCCCATACAGGCGCTGGTGGACCAGGTCACCATGTGGTTCGTGCCGGCCGTGATGGCCGTGGCCCTGCTGACCTTCGGCGCCTGGCTGGCCTGGGGGCCGTCGCCCGCACTGAGCTTTGCGCTGGTCAATGCCGTGGCCGTGCTCATCATCGCCTGCCCCTGCGCCATGGGCCTGGCCACGCCGACCTCCATCATGGTGGGCACGGGCCGGGCCGCGCAGATGGGCGTGCTGCTGCGCAAGGGCGAGGCGCTGCAGACCTTGAAAGACGCCCGCGTGGTGGCCGTGGACAAGACGGGCACGCTGACGCGCGGCCGCCCCGAGTTGACCGACCTGGTGCTGGCCCCGGGCTTCGAGGGCGAGCGCAGCCGCGTGCTGGCGCTGGTGGCGGCCGTGGAGGACCGCTCCGAGCACCCGATTGCGCGCGCCATCGTGGATGCTGCCAAGGCTGAGGATCTGCCGCTGGGCGCCGTGGATCGCTTTGAATCGGTGACAGGCTTTGGCGTGCGCGCCCAGGTGGACGGCGTGCGCGTGGAGATCGGTGCCGACCGCTTCATGCGCGAGCTGGGCCTGCAGGTGGACACGCTGGCAGACGAGGCCGCGCGCCTGGGCGACGAAGGCAAGACGCCGCTGTATGCCGCGGTGGACGGTCGCCTGGCCGCCATGATCGCCGTGGCCGATCCCATCAAGGACAGCACGCCGGCCGCCATTGCCGCGCTGCACGCCTTGGGCCTGAAGGTGGCCATGATCACCGGAGACAACCGCCGCACGGCCGAGGCCATTGCGCGCCAGCTGGGCATCGACGAGGTGGTGGCCGAGGTGCTGCCCGGCGGCAAGGTCGATGCCGTCAAGCGCCTGAAGGCCGAGCACGGCACGCTGGCCTATGTGGGCGACGGCATCAACGACGCGCCGGCCCTGGCCGAGGCCGATGTGGGCCTGGCCATCGGCACGGGCACGGACATCGCCATCGAGGCGGCCGACGTGGTGCTGATGTCGGGCGACCTGGGCGGCGTGCCCAATGCGATTGCGTTGTCCAAGGCCACCATGGCCAACATCCGCCAGAACCTGTTCTGGGCCTTTGCCTACAACGTGGCCCTGATCCCCGTGGCCGCTGGCCTGCTGTACCCCGTCAACGGCACGCTGCTGTCGCCCGTGTTCGCGGCCGGGGCCATGGCGCTGTCCAGCGTCTTCGTGCTCAGCAACGCGCTGCGCCTGCGGCGTTTCAGTCCGCCGCTGGCGGCGGGGCGTTGAACGACGAAGGCAGTCAGCCGGGCAGCTTGGGGACGTCTATGAAGTCGTCCAGGCTCAGGCCCTTTTCTTTCAGCAGGGCCTCGAGCACGGGCTGCAGGCGGCCCAGGCTTTGCTGCACGGTCTCGCGCACCGTGTCCACCACGACCTGGGTGCTGCGGTCGATCTCCACATTGAGCAGGTCGCCCACGCCCTTGGACTCGAACACGGTCATGCGGCGCGTCTCGGGGATCAGCCAGACCTCGAACCAGCCGGCATGGCGGTCCACCTCGGACACCGTGAGGCTGGCGCCGTTGATGGCGATGTAGCCCTTGGCGAACACGTAGTGGCGAAAGCCCTCGGGAATGCCGAAGCGGATGCGGTGGTTGGTGTCGCTGGAGGCCACTCCCAGCACGGGCGAGGTGAAGTCCACGTGGCCCGACAGCGGATGGCCGCCGATCTCGGCGCCGTCCTTTGCCGCGCGCTCCACATTGACGCGCCCGCCCACGGCATAGCCGCCCAGCGTGGTGATGTTCAGGCTTTGCAGCATCACGTCGAAGGTGGCGCGCGTGGGCGAGAGGATCTCCGTCACCGTCAGGCACACGCCGTCGGTGGAGACGCTGGCGCCGATGGCCAGGTCCTGGCAGAAGCCTTCGGGAAAGTCGAGGGTGAAGGTGCGCAGGCCGTTCTGGTCGCGCAGCGCGGCAATGCTTGCCACGGCCTGGATGATGCCGGTGAACACGATGTGGGATTCCTTGGAGCCGCCCGGTCGGCGGCGAAGCGGGTATTTTGCATCGCGGCGCTGCGCTGCGGGGGCGCAGGCCGGCGTGTCCCTGCGGGCATCAGGCCGGTGCCGCGGCCTCTTCCCACCAGCCGCTGAGGAGGGCGGGCGGCCGCTGCGCCGCATGCACCCAGGCACAGGACGGCCAGGCATCCTGCTGCACGTTCATGCCCGCATAGATGCCGTAGCCGGGGCCGGCCGCGATCTCGCCTTCGGCATGCAGGGTCTCGCCCGCGCGGATGCTGCAGGCCGCACGGATGTCGCCCAGCGCGCGCATGCCCCAGTCCACCTCGATGTGGCTGCCGCCTTCCACGTCGGCGCCAGCGTACAGGCCGTGGCCCAGCTCGATCAGGCCGCTGGCGCGGATGCTGCCGCCCGCGCGCAGGCCCTTGCCGCAGCGGATGGCGCCCTGCACCTCGATGTCCTGGCCGGCCTGGGCCCCTCCGCCCAGGCGCAGGTCGGCGCCGCAGCGCAGCTCCCAGCCGGCGCGCACGTCCTCGGCGCGCAGTTCCTCGTGCACGTCCACGCTCCAGGCGGCCTTGACCAGGCCGCCGGCCTGCAGCGGGCCGCTGCAGAAGATGGCGCCGCCGCTGTGCAGGTCCTGGCCGGCCTCGATGCGTCCGGCGTGGATGCCGGCGCCGGCCTGCAGCGTGCGGCCCACGGCCAGCAGGCCGGGCACGCGCAGCTCGCCATGCACGACGACGCTGCCCGAGAACACCAGGGCATCGGCCTCCAGGTGATCGACCTCCAGCACGGCATCGGTGGGGCCGAACTGGTTCATGAGCCAGCGCGCGTCCTCGACGCGGCCATCGCCCACCAGGGCGTCGAGCACGCGCTGGTAGTCGTTGCCGTCATGGCGGTTGCGCACGAACCAGCGAAAGCCCGCCGCGCAAGGGCTTTTGGCGCGCAGAAAGTTTTGGGAGAGTTCCATGTCCATCGTCAGCTCCTGGGTCACAGCGGCTGTGCCATGCGGCGGCGCAGCCTGAAAGGCGTGCAGGCCAGGGCGATGCGGGCGTGGGCCGGCAGCTCCTGGCATGCGTTTGCATGCGGATTCGCTGCGGGGGCCGTGCGGGAAGCTGGGGTTGGACCTCAGGCTTTCCGCACGGCGGCGGAAAGCAGGGCCGTGAAGCCGCACAGGCTGATGAAGGCCGTGGGCACGCCGTGCACGCGCTGCGGCCGCTGCGCGCGCAAGGCGGTGCAGCGGGTCGGGGCGTGGCGGAAAAGGCGTGTAGGGGCCATGGACAGGGGGATTCGCAGCCGCGATTATGCCGCCAGGCCATTTGCGCACGGGGGCATGGGGGCGTGTACAGGACGGGGCTTCGTTGCTTTGGGTAACATCACGGACCCTGCGGGCGCCCGGTGGAGGACCATCGGCGCCCGGTTGCCCTGCTGCGCGGCGATCGGCCCGGCAGGGTCCTCTCGCCAAGAGAAGCCCATGAATTCCAAGACTCCCCCCTCGTTCCTGAGCCGCATCGCCATCGCGATCGGCAGTTTCTTCGCCATCCTCGGCAACGGCCGCCTGGCCGCCGATGTGTCCCGGCTGCGCGACGGCGAGCCGCTGGCCGCCGACGTGCCGCCGCCCGCACCCAAGGAGGTGCGCGTGGAGGTGCCCGTGGACCGGATCGTCGAGGTCCGCGTCGAGGTGCCTGTCGAAAAGGTGGTCGAGAAAGTGGTTGAAAAGCGTGTCGAGGTGCCGGTCGAGAAGATCGTCGAAAAGACCGTCGTGGAGCCGGCCGCACCCGCTGGCACCGCCGCCCTGCAGCTGCTGGGCCTGCTGCAGCGCGAGGCGCGCTTCGTGGACTTCGTGCAGGAAGACGTGGCCGGCTACGCCGACGCCGAGATCGGCGCCGCCGCGCGCGTGGTGCACGAAGGCTGCCGCAAGGTGCTGCGCGAGCATTTCAGCATCGCCCCCGTGCGGACGGAGGCCGAAGGCAGCCGCGTCACGCTGGCCGCAGGCTTTGATGCCGCCGCCATGCGCCTGACGGGCAACGTGGTCGGCCAGGCACCCTTCACGGGCACGCTGGGCCACCGTGGCTGGCGCGTGGACGATGTCCGCCTGCCCCAGCTCACCGATCACAAGGCCGCCGCCATCGTGGCCCAGGCCGAGGTGGAGCTGTGAGCATGGACCAGTCCCGTCAATCCTCCCAGGCGCGCTACAGCATCGGCATCGACCTGGGCACCACGCATTGCGCGCTCTCCTATGTGGACCGCCAGGCCAGCGATGGCGAGAAGGTGGAGCAGGGCGTGCTGGACATTCCCCAGCTCACCGGCCCCTCCAGCGTGGAGGCACGCCCGCTGCTGCCGTCCTTCCTCTACCTGCCGCATGAAAGCGAGCTGACTGCGGCCGACATGGCCCTGCCCTGGGGCGCCAGCCAGGACTTCGTGGTGGGCGAGTTCGCGCGATCGCGCGGCGCGGCCACGCCGATCCGGCTGGTCTCCAGCGCCAAGAGCTGGCTGTGCCATCCGGGCGTGGACCGCCGCTCGCCCCTGCTGCCGGCCGATGCGCCCGAGGAGGTGCACCGCGTCTCGCCGCTGACCGCCTCCATCCGCTACCTGTCGCACCTGCGCTGGGCCTGGGAACAGGCCCATCCCGAGGCGCCGTTCGACGCCCAGGACGTGACGGTGACCATTCCCGCCTCGTTCGACCCGGCCGCGCGCGAGCTGACGGCCGAGGCCTGCCGCGCCGCGGGCTTCCAGAGGCTCACGCTGCTGGAGGAACCCCAGGCTGCGCTGTACAGCTGGATCCAGGCCAGCGGCGGCCAGTGGCGCAAGCAGGTACAAAGCGGCGAGATCATCCTCGTCGTGGACGTGGGCGGCGGCACCACCGACCTGTCGCTGATCGCCGTGCTGGAAAAGGACGGCGGCCTGGAGCTGCAGCGCGTGGCCGTGGGCGAGCACATCCTGCTGGGCGGCGACAACATGGACCTGGCCCTGGCCTACGGCGTGGCCCGCAAGCTGGCCCAGGAGGGCAAGCAGCTCGACGCCTGGCAGACCCGCGCCCTGGCCCATGGCTGCCGCCAGGCCAAGGAGCAGCTGCTGGCCGACGCCTCGCTGCAGTCCGTGCCCGTGGTCGTGCCCAGCCGGGGCAGCAAGCTCATCGGCGGCAGCATCCGCACCGAGGTCACGCGTGACGAGGTGCTGCAGATGCTGGTGGAAGGCTTCTTCCCGCGCGCAGCCGTCTCCGACAAGCCCCAGACCCGCGCGCGCGCCGCGCTGACCCAGCTGGGCCTGCCCTATGCGCAGGACGCAGCCGTCACGCGCCACCTGGCGGCCTTCCTCTCGCGCCAGGCCGGCGCCACCGAGCAGATCGAAGGCCTCCAGGGCACGCAGCCCGAGGGCGCGTCCTTCCTGCATCCCTCGGCCATCCTGTTCAACGGCGGCGTGCTCAAGGCGCCGCAGATCGAGCAGCGCATCCTGGAAGTCGTCAACGGCTGGCTGGCCGGCGAAGGCGCGCAACCTGCGCGCCTGCTGGATGGCGCCAACCTGGACCTGGCCGTGGCGCGCGGCGCCGCCTACTTCGGCCATGTGGCGGCTGCGGGCCGTGGCGTGCGCATCCGTGGCGGCACGGCGCAGAGCTATTACGTGGGCGTGGAAAGCAACATGCCCGCCATCCCCGGCATGGAGCCGCCCATCTCGGCCCTGTGCCTGGCGCCCTTCGGCATGGAAGAGGGCACCGAGGTGGCGCTGGACACGCAGGAATTCGGCCTGGTCGTGGGCGAGCCCGTGCGCCTGCGCTTTTTCGGCTCCTCCGTGCGCCGCGCCGACCAGGTCGGCACCGTGCTGGACTTCTGGGGCCCAGAGGAACTGGTCGAGCTGCAGGAGATCGAGGCCCACCTGCCCGCCGAAGGCCGTGCGCCCGGCGAGATCGTGCCCGTCACCCTGCATGCGCGCGTGACCGACATCGGCACGCTGGAACTCAACGCCGTGCCCGTGGGTGGTGACGAACGCTGGAAGGTGGAGTTCGACGTGCGGGCCGATGTAGCGTAGCCCGCCCCGGCGGCAGGCCCGGTCCGGGCCGCGCACCGTGCCCTGTATGACTGCCGATATGCCTGATACTGCCGCCTCCGCCACCCCCTTCGCTCCCGACGCCGCCCACATCGTGGGCATCGACCTGGGCACCAGCCACACCGTGGTGGCGCATGTGCCCGTGGGCGGCACGGCGGCCGACATCGCCTTGCTGCCCGTGGCGCAGCGTGTCTCGGCTGGCGAGGTCGCTGCCCAGGTGCTGCTGCCTTCTGCGCGCTACCAGGCGGCGCCCGGCGAACTGGGCGATGCCTGGCAGCAGCCCTGGGCGGCAGTGGGCGCCGATGCGCAAGCGCCCGCCGTCAATGGCCGCTGGGCGCGTGACCTGGGCGCGGCCGTACCGTCGCGCCTGGTGGCCAGCGCCAAGAGCTGGCTGTCGCATGCGGGCGTGGACCGCACGGCGGCCATCCTGCCCTGGGGCGCGCCCGAAGAGGTGGCCCGGCTGTCGCCGCTGCAGGCCTCGGCCAGTTACCTGGACCATGTCCGGCAGGCCTGGGACCGCACGCACCCCGGCGCGCCGCTGAGGGACCAGCTGGTCGTGCTGACCGTGCCGGCCTCATTCGACGAAGGCGCGCGCGCACTGACGCTGGAGGCCGCGCGGCTGGCCGGTCTGCCTGCGGTGCAATTGCTGGAGGAACCCAAGGCCGCCTTCCACGACTGGCTGGTGCTGCAGGGCGAACGCCTGGCGGCCGAGCTGGCGCACTGCCGCCTGGTGCTGGTGGTGGATGTGGGCGGCGGCACCACCGACCTGACCCTGATCCGCGTGCAGCCCGCTGAAGCTGGAGGCCTGCCCGTGCTGACACGCACGGCCGTGGGCGAGCACCTGATGCTGGGCGGCGACAACATGGACCTGGCGCTGGCCCATCGGCTGGAGCCGCAGTTCGCCCCGCCCGGCGAGCGTCTGCCCGCCGCACGCTTCGCCCAACTGGTGCAGCGCTGCCGCATGGCCAAGGAACAGTTGCTGGCCGACGATGCGCCCGAGTCCGTGGCCGTGACCCTGCTGGGCGGCGGATCGAAGCTGCTGGCGCAGACGCGCACGGCCACGCTGCGCCGCGACGAGGTGCGCGAGGCCGTGGTCGAAGGCTTCATGCCGCTGGCCGGCCTGCAGGATCTGCCCACCCGGCGCCAGGGCGCTTTGCGCGGCCTGGGGCTGCCCTATCCTGCCGATGCGGCGATCACACGGCACCTGGCGCAGTTCCTCGCGCAGCACGCGGCTGGGGAGTTGCCCGATGCGGTTCTGCTCAATGGCGGCGTCTTCCACGCCCATGCGCTGGCCCAGCGGCTGGTGGCGCAGCTGCAGGCCTGGCGCGGCCAGCCGCTGCGCCTGCTGCACAACCCGCATCCCGACTGGGCCGTTGCACGCGGCGCAGCGGCGCATGGCCTGGCCATGCATGTCCAGAGCCGTCCGTCTGAGGATCTGCCGGAATCGGAAGATGCCCGGACTGTGCCCGCCCCGGTACCGCGCATCGGCGGTGGCTCGCCGCGCAGCTACTGGCTGGTCCTGCCCGAGAAGGCGGGTGCCGCACCACAGGGCATCTGCCTGCTGCCGCGCGGCACGGAGGAGGGCGTGCGCATCGTGCTCTCCGGCCGGCGCTTTGCGTTGCGCCTGGGCCAGGCCGTGCGCTTTTCGCTGGTGGCCAACAGCCTGGCGGCGGCGCCTGCGCAGGCCGGCCGTATCGCGGCGCTCGACGGCGAGGGCTGGGTCGAGCTGCCCGCCCTGTCCACCGTGCTGCCCGCGCCCGAGGGCCGGGACAAGGCCCAGGTCGAAGTGCAACTGCAGGCCTGCATGACCGAGGTCGGCACGCTGGAGGTGCGCTGCGTGGCCGCCGACGATGCGCAGCGCCAGTGGTTGCTGCCGTTCAGCGTGCGCGGTGCGCTGGCCGCAGATGCGCAGGACACCGGCGATCGTTCTGCCCGGCAGGGCCGGCTGGCGGACGCCGTGGCCCTGATCGAGCGCATCTTCGGCAGCCAGGCCCAGGAGGTGACGGCCAAGGAGGTCCGCCAACTGCGCCAGTCGCTGGAGCGACGGCTGGGCCCGCGCGAGGACTGGGACCTGCCGCTGCTGCGCGCACTGTTCGACGCCTTGCTGGCCCGCGCCAGGCGCCGCCGCCGCACGGCCGAGCACGAGCGCGTCTGGCTGAACCTGGCAGGCTGGTGCCTGCGCCCCGGCGTGGGCGCCGAGCTGGACGGCTGGCGCATGCAGCAGGTCTGGCAACTGCATGGCCAGGGCCTGGGCCATGGCGGCGAGGCGGCCAACCGCACCGAATGGTGGGTGTTCTGGCGCCGCGTGGCCGCAGGCCTGGACGAGGCCCGGCAGATGGAGCTGCTGGAAGAGGTTGCCGGCCACATGCAAAAGGCCGTGCAGCAGTCCACGCAGCGCAGCCAGGGCAAGTCCGCCCATGGCAGCTACGACGACATGCTGCGCCTGTTCGCCGCCATGGAAGCTGTGCCCTGGCAGTACCGCCAGGAAATGGGCCAGTGGATGCTGCAGCGGCTGAAGCACCCCGGTGAATCCGTGCAGACCTGGTGGGCCATAGGCCGGCTGGCCGCGCGCATGCCGCTGGCGGCCAACGCCCACCGCGTCATGCCGCCCGAGGCCGCGCAGGAGTTCCTGGACGCCACCCTGGCCCAGGACTGGCGCCGCAATGAAACCGCCATGTTCGCTGCCGTGCAGATGGCCCGCATGACGGGCGACCGTGCGCTGGACCTGTCCGATGCCCAGCGCGCCCTGGTGCTGGAGCGGTTGCGCGGCGCCGGTGCACCGCAGCGCTGGATCGACCTGGTGGAACAGGTCCAGCAGATGGACGCCCAGGATGCGAAGCGCAGCTTTGGGGATAGCCTGCCGCCGGGGCTGGTGCTGGTGGGGTGAGGGCTGTTGCCCAAGAAGAAGGCCCCGCAGTGCGGGGCCTTCTTCTTGGGGAGGCACTGCAGCAAGTGCAGTGCGCTGTGCTTACTGCGAGTTCCAGACGTAGTAGGCGACACCTTCGTACTTGAAAACGGGATAGCTGGCGATCACGAAATCGCGTTCAGCCGCGTTGGCTGTGTAGAAGTGCGTGCCTGTCTGCACGTTGAAGAAGCGGAACATGGGAACGGTGCCATTGCCGGCGGCCGTCTGGGCATACCAGGACGTGCCCTCGCTCTTGAAGCTGGGATAGGTTGCGAGCACGTAGTCACGTTCAGGCTGGCTGATGGTGAAGAAGTGTGCGCCGGAGGCCGTGTTGAAGAAGCGGAACACCGGGTCCAGGCCCTGCTGCGGCTGGGTGGACGCATAGAAGGCCACGTTCTCGTACTGGAAGGCCGGGTAGGTGGCCACCACATAGTCGCGCTCGGAGGCGCTGGCGGTATAGAAGTGAGCGCCGGTCTGGCGGTTGAAGAAGCGGTAGATGGCGGTGCGGGCCTGTCCGGTGTCGACGCCGCCCGTGCCCGTGTCTGCAGCAAGCCACTTCTGCACATTGGGGAAGAGCAGGTCAAAGCGCCCATAGATCGAGTTGCCACCCGTGCGCGAACAGGTCTGGTCGTCGCCGCCGTAGAGCGTGCCGACCAGCAGGCCATTCAGGAACAGGCCCGAACCGCTGCTGCCCGGCTGCGTCAGGCCCTGGTCCCAATTCACGCTGAGGTAGCCGCCATCGCGGTACCGGCAGGTCATGGTGGCATCGCTGGAGGGTTCGCAGGCCAAGGAGCGGTCATAGGTGCCGAAGCTGATCTTCTGCAGGTCGCCGCGCGGGTGGTGTATGCCTACCACCTTGGCGCCACTGGTCAGGGCCTGGGTGGACCAGCCGGCAAAGACGGCGCCTGCAGGGGCGGCTTCGTTGAGCCGCAGCAAGCTGCCGTCATAGGTGGCGGTGGCGTACAGCAGGGTGGCGCCGTTGCGCAGCGTGCGCGAGGCCGACGACAGCGTGCGGCTGTTGCACGAGGGCGTGCGATAGAACCACGAAGTCTCCAGCGTGGAGGCCACGGTCTGGGTGCTGATGCAATGGTTGGCCGTGAGGAAGTAGGGCGTTCCGGAGCCTGCCTTGTCGTTGATCAGCGTGCCCGAGCACACATAGCCCTGGCCGTTCTGGACATAGAACATGCGCGCCACGGCGTTGCGCTGCGCGCTGTAGGCGTCATAGCAGGTGGAGTCCAGGTGGCATGACAGGGACTCGTTGAGCTGGGCCGAGAACACGTTCTCGCCCTCCAGCGGCAGCGACAGGTTCTCGTACACGTGCATGACGCGCGGAATGGCCAGTCGCAGCGCATCGGCAGGCGTGCCGGGCGGCAGGTCGATCTCCAGGGTGACCTCGTCGCCGCCGCTGTCGGGAGTCCACCAGGTGCGGCCGTCGGCGCTGGCATCGCCTGCGTCCTTGTTGGCCTGCAGCAATTGGAGCACGCGCTGGCCCGAAATTT
>Ga0209241_100100_pt1 | contig 17657 bp, 11 predicted proteins | sample UppTromiDAQMD001_FD_185831 | JGI IMG/M metagenome (GOLD analysis project Ga0209241, IMG submission 185831) | Upper troposphere microbial communities from Maryland, USA - DAQMD-001 (SPAdes) (version 2) | ecosystem: Environmental > Air > Outdoor Air > Unclassified | place: USA: Maryland, Virginia...
GTGTCGTCCCCCTCCCGCGAAGCGAGAGAGGGGGAAGGCGCGAAGCGACTCAGGGGGTGTAGTTTCATTTCGCGTCCAACTGCGCCATGGCGGCGGCGCGTTCGAAGTTGGTTTCCAACTGGCGCTTGCCGGGCTGGTACTGCGGCGGCCAGTCCACATCGTGGGCGCCCAGGCGTGCGGCCTCGCGCAGCGTCCAGGCGGCATCGGCCAGATGAGGACGCGCCAGCGCGCACAGGTCGGCCCGGCCCGAGGCGATGATGGCGTTGGCATGATCGGCCTCGAAGATGGCGCCCACGGCAATGGTCGGTATGCCGGCCTCGTTGCGAACACGGTCGGCAAACGGCGTCTGGTACATGCGGCCGTACACCGGCTTCTGGTCGGGGCTGACCTGGCCCGAGGAGCAGTCGATCATGTCGGCGCCCGCCGCCTTGAAGCAGCGTGCGATCTCCACCGCATCGTCGGGCGTGATGCCGCCCTCCACCCAGTCATGGGCCGAGATGCGCACCGACATGGGCCGGTCCTGCGGCCAGGCTGCACGCACCGCCTCGAACACCTCCAGCGGAAAGCGCAGGCGGTTGTCCAGGCTGCCGCCATATTCGTCATCGCGCTGGTTGGTCAGCGGCGAGATGAAGCTGGACAGCAGATAGCCGTGCGCGCAGTGCAGCTCCAGCCAGTCAAATCCCGCTGCCGCAGCGCGCCGCGTGGCGGCCACGAAGTCCTCGCGCACGCGGTCCATGTCGGCGCGGGTCATGGCGCGGGGCACTTGCGAGAGCCCCTCCAAGTACGGTAGTGCCGACGCCGACAGCAGCGGCCAGTTGCCCTGCTCCAGCGGATGGTCGATCTGCTGCCAGCCCAGTTGGGTGGAACCCTTGCGGCCCGCATGCCCCAGCTGCATACCAATGTGCGCCCCGCCCTGCGCGTGCACGAAATCGACAATGCGCGCAAAGGCCTGCGCCTGCTCGTCGTTCCACAGCCCGGGGCAGCCGGGCGTGATGCGCGCGTCGGGCGAGGTGCAGGTCATCTCCACCATCACCAGGCCCGCGCCGCCCATGGCGCGCGCGCCCAGGTGCACCAGGTGGAAGTCGCCAGGCACGCCGTCGGTGCAGGAATACATGGCCATGGGCGAGACCACGATGCGGTTCTTCAGCCGCAGGCCGCGCGCCTGGTAGGGCGTGAGCATGGGCATGGGCGGGCGGCGGCCTTCGGGCACGGTCTCGCCCGCATGCTCGGCAATCCAGCGCTCGAAGCCCTGCAGCCAGGCGGCATCGCGCAGGCGCAGGTTCTCGTGCGAGATGCGCTGCGAGCGCGTCAGCAGCGAATAGGCGAACTGCTCCGGCTCCAGGCCCGCATAGCGCTCCACGTTCTCGAACCATTCCGTGGAATTGCGCGCCGCGTTCTGGATCTTGAGCACCTCCACGCTGCGCACCTCCTCGTAGTGGCGCAGGCCGGCCTCGATGCCCCCCGCAGACCGCAGGCTGCGCGCCAGCTCGATCGCATCCTCCAGCGCCAGCTTGGTGCCCGAGCCAATCGAGAAATGCGCCGTGTGCGCCGCATCGCCCATCAGCACCACGGGCACGCTGCGCGGGCCGCGCGGCGTGCCCAGCGCATTCCAGTGCACCCAGGTATTGCAGATCACGCGCGGAAAGCGGATCCAGATGGCCGAGCCGCGCAGGTGCGTGGCATTGCTGACCAGGGCATGGCCGTCCAGCCAGGGGGCGAACAGCTTCTCGCAATAGGCAATGCCCTCTTGCTGGCTCATCTGCTCTATGCCGGCGGCCTGCCAGGTCTCCTCGGGCGTCTCCACGATGAAGGTGGACATGCCGTCTTCATAGCGGTAGGCATGGGCCTGGAACCAGCCGTGCTCGGTCTGCACGAAGGCGAAGGTGAAGGCACCGAACACCTTGGTCGTGCCCAGCCACACGAAGCGGCAGCGGCGCTGGTCGATATCGGGCCGAAAGGTATCGGCATAGCGCGTGCGCACCTGGCTGTTGATGCCGTCCGAGGCGATGACCAGGTCGGCGTCGTACTCGCGCGCCATCGCCTGGTCGTCCTGCACGAAGTTCTCGAACACCAGCTTCACGCCCACGTCCTCGCAGCGCGCCTGCAGGATGTTGAGCAGCTTCTTGCGGCCTATGCCGATGAAGCCATGGCCGCTGCTGCGCAGGCTCCGTCCCTTGAAGTGGATGTCGATATCGTCCCAGTGGTTGAAGGCGTCACCAATCGTGCGGGCCGACACCGGATCGGCCTCGCGCAGGTTGTCCATGGTGGCGTCCGAGAACACCACGCCCCAACCAAAGGTGTCGTAGGGCCGGTTGCGCTCCACCACCGTGACCTCGTTGGCGGGGTCCTGCAGCTTCATCAGCAGGCCGAAGTACAGGCCGGCGGGACCTCCACCGATACAGACGATCTTCATACCGCAAACCCTTTTCTCGCAGGGCGACGGCACAGGACGCCCCAGGTTCAGAATCCAGGCCCAAGAACTTTAAGCCTGAATAGTTTAGGTTTGAAATATATAGACGAAACGCCGGCACGAACCTAGGGAGAACACGCATGAGCTCCTCGACAGCCGCTACGATGCCGGATCGCCAGGAGGATCTCCCTTGGAAAAATACCGGTTCAATGTCTTCGGCCGCATCATCGCCATCGAACGCGCGCAGGCCCAGTGGCGCTGCTTCAACGTCGGCGCCGACGGCAAGCGCGCCCCCGCCCTGCTGGCCATTCCCTGCGATGTCACCCACGCCGAACTGGCGCAGTACCTCTACGACATCTATCACGAGAGCGCGGCCGCATCGGACCAGGACATCTTCGAGATCACCCCCGGCACCACCATCCCCTCACCCAGGAGTTCCTCTTGACCCAGCAAACCGAAGTCCGCGAACTGAAGCCGGGCCTCACCCCCTTTCCCGCCGCCGCCGACATCTTCGTGGCCGACCAGCCCTGGCTGGCCGAGCACCTGCTGCCGCTGATCTCCATCGACCTGGGCCTGGTGCGGCCCGAACTGGCCGGCACCGTGGTCCACATGCTGTGCCCCGTCGAGCCCTTCGAGGGCTGCATAGGCGATGAGACCGAAGCCCACCACAACGCCTTCACCGCCCCCAACTGGTTTGCGCTGGAACTGACGCCCGACAACCGCTACCGCTTCCTGGGCAACGAAGGCTTCTTCCAGCGCGCGCCGCAGCATGGCGGCCAGTTCACCAAAGACGCCTACGCCTGCGAGCACACCGACGAAATGCTGGCCAGCCACGCCAAGGCCAGTGCCTACTACGCCCAGCATGGCCGACTGGCCAGCTACTCGCGCTACGGCAAGGGCGAGCCCGTGGAGCAGGACTACCTGGACAGCCTGGGCGGCGGCATCTGGTACGGCAACTGGACCAGCCACCCGCCCATTCCCCCGGCCTTTCAGCTGGACGAGGCGGAGAACGCCGGCATGGGCGATGAACTGGAAGACGACGGCATCCGCATCACGCGCGACGGCAAGCCCTTCTTCCACGTGGCCAACGTGGCCGGCTACAACTGGTGCGCCACGGGCGCGGACAGCATCCTGCTGTTCTACGAGCCGAACAGCCGCACGGTGCTGTTCACCTTCGACTGGACCTGAGCCGGCCGAGCAGCGCCGCTCAGACGCGGCCCTGCTCGGGCGTGACGATCAGTTGCGCCAGCAGCGGGCGGATGCGATCGTCCTGGTAGTAGCCGCCGTACTCCGTGTAGCGCAGAAAGGCGGCATTGCAATGGTGGCAGCGCCAGAGCGTGCAGCGGTTGTACGGGTGCCAGCCCAGGGCGATGGGGGCATCCGGCGACCACTGGTTCGTGCCCTGTGGGTGGTATTCATCAAGCAATTCCCGTGTCTCCGGCGTGCCCAGCGCACCAACCTGCTGCAGATGCGAAGTCTTGTCCGCACCCGACAAGGACTCCCAGCCCGGCCTCCACAGCACAGCGCAGTCCGCGCATCGCTGCTGCTCGGCCGCCGCTGCGGCGAAGGCTCTCAATTCGGGTTCGGGAAGGGGGATTGAAGTTGTCATGGAACGGTGCCTTGGTTTCCATGGATTGTCCGGCAGGTTTGGGGGCGGGCTACCAGTGGAAAACATCTTGTTGTTCCACGAACCTGGCAACGCTACGGTACTCTTCACCATCGACTGGACATCACGATCAGCCATGGTCTTGCCCCGCCTAGTCGGCTGGCAGGCATGCCAGTGTCAATCCAGCGGCTCGGGGCAGCCAGCGGCGTTGCTCTCCTCCAGACAATCGAACGCCCTTTCGGCATATGCCACCACTCTCGTCCATTCGCCAACTTGCATGTAGAAGCTGTTCGGCATGTCCGTGCCGTACGCCTCAAAGACGGCATTGATGGCATCCACCAATTGCCCCATCAGTGCTGCCTCCTGCCCATCGAGAAGAATTTCACCGATCGCCATACGAGCATCACTGCCAAGATCCGTATCGTCAAAAATGAAATGTATGGCCCAATCAAGATGGTCGTATTGAACGTCTGCAGGAAAGTCCTGATTCACCCAGGCTTTCATTTGATATTTCAAATCCTTTAGTTTCCTCAAATATCCGAGCAATTCCATTCTCATTTCAGGATATTTCAAGCGAGGCATCTCAATATCTTCCTGCTCCCTGTCGATGGTGAGTAGCACTAGGCTCGTAGCCAAGTCCAAACCACCGTTGCTTCATCAAACGGGGCAAGACCCAAGTCAGCCATTGCATCACCAGCACGCTTGAATACAAACCTGTGCGGTGCCTCTGCCAGCATTGAAGCCTGGGGATGGCCAGCCGGTAGCCGCCCTTTCCAGATACCTGATTCGGGTGTTCTTGCTCCAGAGCGGCAAGTCAATGATCTGCGTGTAGACGTTTCAACAGGCACTGAACTGGCTTGCTCAGGTTGCGGAATAGGCGCCGCTTCCCGCCAGTCTCCAGAATGCACCAGGCTGAAAGTACTCAGCCTGTTTTGTGGATCGAAGGTGGCCACTACACCCCATGTCTGCCCTCCCTTTCCTTCGATGGGGAAGCACAGCATGGGGTGCATATGCATCACTTCGTCGGGAGAAGGACTTAACAACTGCATCAAGCTCTCTGGTTCAATGTCTCTAGGCTTGGTGTTTTGAAACCAAGGGCCCTGTCAGGAACTTTCATCCAAAGTAAAACTCTGCAGCGCCCATTTATCTTACCATTCATGAGATTGCCGTTTTCATTGGATTATAAACCAGAGAAAATAGAAAGCAATAATATTTATCAAAAACTATTTAACCGGAAAACCAAAACTACGCCATACTAAATATAAATTGGATTTTCAATCTGAAATAAATATATTCGCCTTAATGGCTATTTTCAGAAAATTAAACCTCAATTATTCTAGAAACAAATAAATCCCATCCATTAGCCAATATTTCTTCGTAACTAGGATCTTCTGAATTCCCATCCAAATCAATAAACATGCGATTTTTTTCGGCAACTTCTTCAATTGAATTCCATGCAGCAAAGCATTCGCTACAATACAAATAAAGTTCTCCCGCATCTGTATTTTTCGAGATAATTAATTTATCTTGCCTGCAATTTGGACATTCAATGGTTTCGAATATTTTCATAATTCAGTCAGGATATGCCGTTATTAATTCATGTTTTCCTGGTCGAACTGATATCCTGATACTGTTTAACGGTGCCCTGCTCCCAAGGAACCAACTATGTCTACAAGTAGAAATCGTACTTTGTGCAGAAATTCCCTAAGTAATTACCCAGCCTGGCCCCCAAAGCACAGTCAATTAATTAAAATGAATACCCCACTTGCGTTAATAGCAATAAATACACCGAATTCAGAGATATAGATAATCCGCAACAAACTAATCAATGATCTCCCAACACGAATTCTATTGATAATCAATTTCTGCTAAGCAGATGTAAGATTGTGATTTATATGGAGTTCTCATGGTCATCCTTGCATGTGTAGGCTTACTTGAGAAAATAGCATTTTTCCCGTCAATATCCCTGGAATAGAGAATTATTTCATCTTTATTTAAAAGCATATGAATTTGAACATTTTCCGAATTCCTCGATATTTTCTGCCTACTCTTTTTATCAGGGCTATTTATATAAATCGTTCCACTATTTTTTATTTCTTCCAACAGAACCGATAGCGAATTTTCTTGCCTCCCCTTTGATTCATACTCATTTCTATGTCCGACACCAAATGCATATTTTACAGGAAGAAAATTACCATTCTTTATTAACCCAGGCTCAACCATCCAAGAATAGTTGATTTCATTTTTTTCATTACTTCCATCATTAATAATCCATATTTTTTGATCTTTATCAAAGATTTGAAAACTGGCTACAAATTTCTTTGAATCTACGCCAACCAAACATTCTGGCTCTCGATTTTCAATATCTTTGGCGTACGATGAAGAAAAATTCAAACAAATAGCAAATACATAAAATAAATATTTCATCGTCGAGTGCCTCTTGTTCTAGTCCTGATTTTTTGCATCATTTCCAATATATCGTCCGTATCTGCTGTAGGAGCGGTCCCTGGCCCGGTGGGGTCGCTCTTCAGTCGGGATTTATTGCATTTTTCGCCAACTGGCAAAGTCATTGATTGAATACTATCGTGGCTTCTTGTCAGTGGATTTGAGGGATAGGTGAAGAAATTTACCCCCATCAACCCGATCGGATCCTGATTCGCATAAATCCCCACCACCGGATCGTAATACCGATGCCGGTTGTAATACAGCCCCGTTTCCCTGTCATGGTGCTGCCCCGGCAGCCGGATCGCCTGGTGGATTCCCTGCGGGTTGTACTCCTGCAGCACATTGCCCCAGGGGTCCAGCTTCGCGGCCCAGGCCACCTGGCCGGTCTGGTCCGTCAGGGCCATTGGCGTGCCCAGTGGATCGCAGTGGTAGTGGGATGGCGATGCGCTGTTGCCGCTCCTGTTCCTGCAGTTTTGCCTGCATGCCGCTCAGTAGGCGTGTGGCCTCGGCCTGTTCGCCTAGGATCGCCTGGGCGCTGGGCTGCAGGCTGTGCGCATGGCGCTCAGCATAAAATCGCCCCATCTGGCACATTCAAATTGGTTTATTTTTTTATTTCAAATATGACAAAAATCATAGACGAAATGATGCCAGCAAAAAAACCAAATATCAGATAATAAAAATCGAGAAGATCAATTGCCAAGGATAAATTGAAAAATAATTTCTTAATTGTGATGACTGCAAGTGCCCCAATAGTTGCAGAGATACAGAAATAGAAAAATATGCCGTATTTGTTTTTTAAATGCCCAAGAAATAATTGAAACAAAAAATTAAGAGGAAGCGAAATCAGAAAAACGAATTAGAAAAAATAAACATAAAGCGATTTATAATCTTCATCCGTCATTAACTCCGTAAAGAGAAATCCAATAATTACAGATGAAACGATGCTTGGCTGTATTAACTTAATCATTTGCAGCTTTCCGCATATTCGAAGACATTTTTATCAACTTGGCCCCAAAGTGTGCCTGCAAGTGCACTGTTTATTCCACCCATAGGACAAACACCTTCACCGAACGTATGCACTGTGTGGTAACTAGGTGCACGGAAGGCGCGAGGCTGTCCGCTTATAGACGGCACGTTCTCTGTGAGTAGCGAAGGCTATTCTTTCAATTTTCTGGAATTCGAAATAATCTTACCAATTACCACACCAAGCACTGTCACAATAAAACCCCAAAAAACAAATATCAACTGAATCATTGAGGCCCCTCCAGATTCAGCTCCACCGAATTCAATAATGAAAAATATTGCATATACAATAAAAAAACCACAACCCACATATACAGCAAATGGATTTTTCATAAGGATTGATAAAAATATTGGGAATGTTGATGAATAAATCAACAGCAAATTGTTTAAAACATTATTAACAGCAAGTATCGAGTTAAATTTAAGAGAAAATATTAATGAAAATGCAATCAAAATAAATAAAAAACATATAAATGGAAGTATGTAATTTAACGTTTTTTCTCTAGTCATTTTATTTCCTTGCATTATCAAATGCTTTATCCCCGAAAAGATCAACAGCTTTATAGTAATCGTTTGCAGAGCCTTTGCAGATTTTAGATTTCGGCCAGCTTTTATCTTTGCATTCTTTTAGCATATCCTCTTTGAAGGACTTGTCACATTGTTCCTTTGAAGGTCCACTCTTGTTCCCATAGCACTTATCGTGTGCTTGGCACGCGGGGAGAAAATTGAACCCAAATGGTTTGTCTGGTACAAAGTTGTCACTCTTTGAATCCCCACATCCCGCACCCAAAGGCGTGCCATCAGAACGAGGCGCATTTCTGATGCTATCGATAAGAGATCCTGAGTTAAGACCTGCGGCCCTATCAGCGGCAATTGCAACGCCATCCAATCCTAGAGGATCAATCCAATCAAGGGGCTGCGACGAAACATATAGAGATAGGTTAAATCCGCCTGCTAGCCCCACAGGATCCTGATTCACATAACTCCCCACCACCGGATCGTAATACCGATGCCGGTTGTAATACAGCCCCGTTTCCCTGTCATGGTGCTGCCCCGGCAGCCGGATTGCCTGGTGGATGCCTTGCGGGTTGTACTCCTGCAGCACATTGCCCCAGGGGTCCAGCTTTGCGGCCCAGGCCACTTGGCCTGTCTGGTCCGTCAGCGCCATGGGTGTGCCCAGGTGGTCGCAGTGGTAGTGGTGGATGGCGATGCGGGCGTGCTGTTCTTTTTCCTGTTCCTGCAGCTTTGCTTGCATGCCGTTGAGCAGGCGGGCGGTGCTGTCTGCCTGTTCGCCCAGCATGGCCTGGGCGCCGGGCGGCAGGCCGTGGTCCAGGGTGTGGCGCAGGTGGCGGGCCGCGTCTTGCTGCATGTCGCGCGGCATGGCGTCGAGCATGGTTTGCATCAGGGCCAGGGCCGGCGCGTGGTTGGGGTCGTCCGGGTCGGGCAGGCCTGCGGTGATGGCTTGCACCAGCAGGTGGGGCTCGTCTTGGGGGTCGCCGCTGGCCGTGGTGCTCAGGCGCACCAGGGGCGTGAAGCTGCCGGGTTCGTAGATGGTGTGTTCTATGTGGCGCGTGTCATCGCCAAGCTGCAGGCGCTCGGTGTGGATGAGGCGGTCGCCGTCCCAGCCGTAGTAGTGGGTGCGGGTGGGGGTGGTGGAGTCCGCGCTTTCGACCTGCTGCTTCAGGCGCCTGCCCAGGGCGTCGTAGGTGTAACGGCTGTGGTGGCGCAACTGCTCGGCGTTGCCCTGGATCTGGCTGCTGCGCACGGCGATGAGCTGGTGTGCTCCGTCGTAGTGCAGTTGCTGCTGGCTGTGGTCTGCATGCATTTGCGCGATGCGGTTGCCGCAGGGGTCGTAGCGCCAGACGCGGTCTTCGCTGAAGCCGATGCGGTTGTCTTCCCAGCGCTGCACGGGGCCTTGCCGCTGGCCTGCAAGGTGGCCCAGGCCCATGAGGTTGAAGTCGGTGTGCCGCCAGTGGGCGTGGACCTGGGCGGCCCAGCTGTCCTGGGTGTTCGTCTGGCCCGGTGCACCGGGTGCACCGAGTGCGGGCAGGCGGTTGCCGGCAGGGTCGATCTGCCAGCGGGCGGTGGTCTGGGGGTCCTGGCTGTCGGTGGCCGCTCTGAGGCGCCCGGCGCTGTCGTAGCCGTAGCGCAGCAGTTGTGCGGCCTGGCCCGGGGCGCCGGCCTGTTCGATGGCAACGAGCTGGCCCAGGCTGTCGTAGTGGTAGCGGCGGCCAAGGATCTGGCCTATGAGGGGCTGGACGAGGTGTTCCCTGCCTTCCATGCTTTGCAGGCCTGTGGTGCCCAGGGCCGTGAGGCGGCCCATGCTGTCCCATTGGCGTTGCACCTGCAGGGGGTGGTGTGCGTCTGCGTCTGCATCTGCTTCTGCTGCGGGGGTGGGTGGGTGCAGGCTGCGGCGGACTTCGCGGTGCAGGGCGTCGCGTTCGAAGTCGATGAGGCCGGCGCCGTTGAGCTGCAGTCCGTGCACATGGCCTGAGCCGTAGGTGAGCCAGGCGATCTTTCCCAGGCCTTGCAGCTGGCTGTGCTGGCGTGCGCCCAGCGCGTCCAGGCTGTGGGCGATGCGGTGTTCGTATTCGATCTGGTCTGCGCCGCCGTCCTTGCCTGGCCGGTACAGCTGCTGCACTTCTGCGGTGATGCGGCCCAGGGCATCGCGTTCCAGTGCTATGCGGCTTTGCAGTTGGATGATGTTCTCTGCGGTGTTCTCGACGGTGTGCTGCCAGACGCTGGCGGCCATGAGACGTCCGGCCGCATCCCATTCGTAGCGGTGGGTCTGGGCCGGCGCATGGGCCGTGGCGGGCAGCTGACGTTCGACCAATCTGCCGCCTTCGTCCCAGCGGTAGTGGCTGCTGCTTTGCCGTGCGGCGTTGCCGTCCGTGGCTTCCATGAGCTGGCCTGCCGCATCCCAGCGGTAGCGCTGCAGCCGTTGGTCAAACCCTTCTTCCTGCACGAGCCGGTCCAGCGCGTCCCAGGCAAAGCGGCTTTGCGCACCGTTTTCGTTGACGAGGCGCGTGAGGCGGCCGGCGCTGTCGTATTCGAAGGCCAGGGTGAGGCCGCCATGTGTTCGCTGGACCAGCCTGCCCCAGAGGTCGTAGCGCAGGTGGATGCTGGGGTCGGCGGCCGGTGCAGCAGGGCTTTGTCCCCCCATGAGAGGGGTGAGCGGGGGCTGGGCCGGTTCGATGCGCGTGAGGTGGCCTGCGCTGTCGTAGTGGTAGCGCTCGATCTGGCCGTTGGGCAGTTCGCTGGCCACGATGCGGCCCTGGCCGTCGCGCTGGTGGCGTTGGCGCTGGCCCAGGGCGTTGCCCACTTCGATGAGCGCACCCCAGCGGTCGTAGTGGTAGTGCGTGCTGTGGCCCGAGCAGTCGGTGTAGCTGAGCAGTTGGCCCGCGTCGCTCCAGGCCAGCTGTTTGCTGCCGCCCTGGGCGTCTTCGATGCGCCAGGGGCTGTCGCAGGTGAGCGGCGCTTCCTGGGGGTCGGGGTAGTGGTAGCGCTCGGTGCTGCCGTCGGCCTGGGTGATCTGGGTGAGACGGCCCCAGGCGTCGTATTGGTAGCCGGTGGTGGCGCCTGCCGGGTCGGTGGAGGCGAGCAGGCGGCCCGTGGCTTCGTCGTGTTCCTGCTGGGTGCTGCGCCCGTCGGGCAGTTGCACACCGATGAGCCGGCCCTGGCCGTCGCGCCTGAGGTGGACGCTGCGGCCCAGCGGGTCGGTGCGCGAGGCCAGGCGGCCGAAGCTGTCGTAGCTTTGCAGCCAGCGGCTGCCGTCGGCCTTGTGGTGGGCGATGAGGCGCGACAGGCCCGCCGCACCTTCGAAGTAGTAGGTCTCGATGCGATCCAGGCTGTCGCTGACGCGGGTGGCCGCGCGCGGCTGGCCGTCCGGGCCCGGCGGTTGGCTGAGGTAGTCGAAGCGGTAGGACAGCCCTTCCTGGTTGCTGTGTTCGATGACGCGGGCGCCGGGCTGGGCGCTCTCGTAGCGGTAGCGGTGCCAGGGTCCGCTGGCATGGCGGTGGGCGCTGATGCGGTGGTGGTCCCATTCGAATTCGCGCACGAGCTGGCCTGCGCGGTCGTGGACGGTGATGAGATCGCCTGCACTGCTGTAACCGTAGCGCACGAGCGTGATGGGAGCGATGGGGGTGGACACGGGATGCAACGGGTCCTGCGTGAGGTCGACCCCGATGAGGCGCCAGCCATCGTCGGCGCCCCACAGTCCGTTCAGGCCCTGCGCGTCCTTGCCGCCGTGGATGCGCTGGTGCAGCAGGCGGTAGCGCCGGCCTGTGCCGTCGCTCAGCGAGACCAGGCGCCCTGCGGGCATGGTCTCTTTGCTGGCACTGTGGCCGGCCTCGGGTGTGGTGCCGTCGCTGTAGTGGTAGAGCTGGCGGCGCCCGAAGCGGTCGATCTGGGCCATGAGGCGCCAGGGGCCATCGACCGACTCACCGGGCGGGGGGCCAAAGCCCCAGAGGGTGTCGCCATCGCCGCTGAAGGCCAGGATGGCCTCGGGATTGCACGCCAGCGCCGCCTCCACATGCGACCAGCGCGGGTTCGCAGCCCAGGGCGCAGTACCTCCGTCCGGCTCCGTGCTGCCGCCGCGCAGCAGCCAGATGTCTTCGCTGGCACTGTGCAGCTGGCCGCCCGGGGCCAGAGGCTGGTCGAAGGTGATGACGCGGCCGCTGGCGTCCAGCAGCAAGGTGGCCTCGTCCTGCAGGCGGATGCTGAGCTCCTGCAGCAGGTGCCAGCCATGGCCCAGCAGGCCGCAGGCAGCGCCGTGCTCGGGGTTGACGTAGCTGCTGTACTGGCGCTGCCAGGCCACGGGCAGCGCAGCCGATGGCAGGGCGAAGTCCAGGTCTTGTGCGCCCAGCAGGACCTTGGCGCCCAGCTGGGGGTTGACGGGGGATCCGACGGTGATGCCGTCCGGGCAGACGGAGCAGGCCAGGCCGCCCTGGCTGCCGATGAGCACGGTGCGCGAGCCGGTGACGATCTTGCCCTTGACGACGCTGTCGGTGATGCGGGCTGCGGGTTGGCCACTCATGCGAGGCTGCTCCTGGAGAGGTGAGAGAGAACGGGACGGCGGATGCGGAAGATGCGGGGAATGCAGGGGCTGCAGGACATGCGGGCCTCAGCAGTTGAGCCGGTCCATGGGCGAGAGAATCTGGATGTCGCCGGGCGTGATGCGGATGGTGCTTTCGCCGCAGGTCAGCAGGATTTCCTGCTGGGCTTCGAGCCGGATCTTGGCGGCATTGAGCTGGATGCTTTGTCCATCCATGGTGAGCTGGGAGGCCTTGCCGCCTCCGCCTGCACCCCCACCGCCGCCGCCATCGCCCCCACCGGGCGCCGTGATGTTCATGGCCATGCCGCCACCGGCGCCACCTCCCGCGCCGCCGCCACCTCCGCCTCCTCCCACGGTCAGCGAGTACTGCGAGCCCACTTCGGTGCTTTGCTTGCTGCCGACCTTGACCTGGCGCTCCTGCCCCACGGTGAGGCTCTGGTTCATGCCCACATGGGTCTGCATGGCCACGCCGATGTTTTCCATGTAGTTGACGCCGATGTTCATCATCTTCATCCCACCCACGTTCTGCATGTAGGCCATGCCTATGGTCTGGGTCTTGAGCAGGCCGACCGTGACGTGCCAGTTCTGGCCTATCTTGTCGGTCTCGGTCTTGCCGATGGTCTTGCTGCGGTTCTTGCCGATGGAGATGTTCTCGTCGATGCCGACATCCTCGTTGCGGTTGTCGCCGATGCTGATCTTCTCGTTATGGTCCACCCGCTCCGTGCGGTTGTTGTGAACGGTGATGGTCTCGTCGCGGTCCACGGTCTCGGTGCGGTCGCGGTGGATGACGCTGGTCTCGTCCCGGTCGATGGTCTTGCGCCGGTCGTTGCCCACCCATTTGTCCTCGTCGTTCTCGACTTCGGTGAGCTGGTCCTTTTGCGCATGCAGCCACAGCTGTTCTTGCCCGGCCTTGTCCTCGAAGCGGATGGCGTTGGCGTCGCCCGGGCCGTTCTTCATGCCCGCGCCTGCGGCACCGCCCTTGCTCGATCGGGTCTTGATGCCCGATTGCGTGGCGTTGGCCGGCAGCGCCCAGGGCGGCATGTTGGCCGCGTTGTAGACGCAGCCCGTGACGATGGGATAGTCCGGGTCGCCGTTGAGGAAGTCCACCACCACCTCGTGCCCTATGCGCGGGATGGAGATGGCGCCAAAGCCTGGTCCTGCCCAGTTGGTGGCCACGCGGATCCAGCAGCTGGAGTTCTGGTCCTTGCTGCCCAGCCGGTCCCAGTGGAACTGCACCTTGATGCGGCCGTATTCGTCGGTCCAGATTTCTTCTCCGGCCGGACCCACGACGACGGCAGTCTGCGGGCCCGTGGTGCGCGGCTTGGGCGTGGTGCGCGGCGGCGTGAAGGCCAGGCTGGTGGGCTGGGCCTGCAGTTCGTAGCGCTGGAAGGAGCCGTCTTCGGCGGCGCTGCCCTTGGCGCCCGGGGCGACGGCGCTGACGCGGGGGTTCTCCTTGAGGTGGTAGCTCAGGCCGGTGATCAGGTACTGCCGGTTCTGGTCCCCGCGCGGGTAGTTGTAGAGGCTGAAGGTGTAGCCCGTGGCCAGCGCCCGGTGGCAGGACTGGCCCCGCACCCGGCTGTGGCCTGTGAGGCCTTGCTTCAGTCGCACGCGGATGTAGGCATCTCCATCGCCGTACTCCGTGTAGCCGCCCGGCCATTCGTAGGTTTCATGGCCATCGTGCGCATGGCCCGGTGGATCGCGGCGCATGTGGGACAGTTCGGCCCGGGGCTTTTTGAAGTCGTAGTCGTCGATGTAATGGCGGCCCGGCTTGATTTCCTGCTCCAGCTGCCAGGCGTGGATGTTTTCCTGATCGCCTGCGGCGGCTTTTTCCGGGGGATAGAAGGGAATGGATTCACCACCGGGCAATGCGCCGTGCGAGGCAATGATGTCGTCGCACAGCACCAGGGTGTGCCGGCCCGATGCGTGCTCGAAGAAATAGTAGATGCCTTCGTGCTCCATCAATCGCGAGACGAAGTCGCAATCGCTTTCGTTGTATTGCACGCAGTAGTCCCAACTGCGATAGGCGCGCGTGAGTTTCCTTTGCATTGGATGGCCATAGACGCCCAATACCTGCTCGACGATGTCGGGCACGTTGAGGTTCTGGAAGATGCGAAAGTCGCTCTTGCGCGTGGCCAGCCACAGCCAGGGGCTCAGGCGGGCCTTGTAGGCGTAGTGGCGGTGGTCCTGGCCCTGCATGCCGAAGCGGGTGACGATGCCGTCGATATAGCGCCTGCCGCCGCCCTGGGTTTCAATTTCTATGGTGGCGTTTTTGCCCAATAGGGCCTTGGGATCGATGCTTTCGTTTTCGCTGAGCATTTCCACATCGAGGCTGAAGAGCTGGCTGATGTTTTCCTGGCCGCGCAATTCACGGAAATGCAGTTCATCGCCCAATGGCGTATGGATGGTGACTCGGCGTGTCATTGTATGAACCGCCCTGGGGGCGGCCTCCCGTCTCTTGGTGAGCGGGGATCATAGACAAGCCGATGGCTATAGGGCAATCAAATGCAGGGTCAGATACATCCTGTAAATGTAAGCAATTTCCCATCTTGGATACAGGCATGTATTTGAATGGCATGCCACCCATTGATCTTCAATGCCATTCAACCCTCCATCGCGCCTTGAATTTCGCCTTGAACTGCGAACGCATTGCGCGTGCTCACACTCCCAAATACCGTTCCCACAGCGCTCTGTCCCCATCCAGCGCGGCCGAGTCTCCGCTCCACACGACCTTGCCGCGCTCCAGAATGAGGTGGCGGTCGGCCAAGCCCAGCAGGCGCTCCACGTATTTGTCGATGACCAGGATGGTCTGGCCAGCGGCGCGCAGCTGGGCCAGGCAGGACCAGATCTCTTCGCGGATGCGGGGGGCCAGACCCTCGGTGGCTTCGTCCAGGATGAGCAGGCGCGGGTTGGTGACCAGGGCGCGGCCTATGGCCAGCATTTGCTGTTCACCGCCCGACAGTTGGTTGCCCATGTTGGAGGCGCGCTCGCCCAGGCGGGGGAACAGGGCGAACACGCGCTCGGGCGTCCAGGGCTCGGCCGCGCCGGGGCTGCCCGAATTGCGATGGGCCACAAAGGCCGTCAGGTGCTCGCGCACCGTGAGGTTGGGAAAGCACTGGCGGCCTTCGGGCACGATGGCCACGCCGGCGCGGGCGATGCGGTCGGTGGCCCAGCCGGCGATGTCCTGCCCGGCAAACACCATGCGGCCAGCGCGCAGCGGCAGCTGGCCCAGCAGCGTGCGAAGCAGCGTGGTCTTGCCCATGCCGTTGCGGCCCAGCAGGGTGACGACCTGGCCTGCCTCGATGCGCAGGTCCACGCCGAACAGCACCTGGCTGGGTCCGTAGCCGCTTTGCACGGCCTGCATTTCGAGCATCACGCGCCCTCCTTCACTTCTTCGTCTCCCAGGTAGGCCTGGCGCACATCGGCGTTGCCACGTATCTCGTCGGGCATGCCGGTGGCGATGATGCGGCCGTAGACCAGCACGGAGATGCGGTCGGCCAGGCGGAACACGGCCTGCATGTCGTGCTCCACCAGCAGCATGGCGGCGCGGCCGCGCAGGGATTCGATCAGCTCGGTCAGGCGCAGTGTTTCATCAGGCCCCATGCCGGCCATGGGTTCGTCCAGCAGCAGCACGCCGGGCCGCGCGGCCAGGGCCAGCGCGAACTCCAGCTTGCGCTGCTCGCCATGCGGCAGCGTGCCTGCGGGGCGCTGCAGCAGGCTGGCGCCAATGGCGCATTCGCGCGCCAGCTCGCGCGCCTGCTCGTAGAGCGCAGCCTCGGCCGCGCGCGGGCGCCAGAAGCGGAAACTGCTGCCGGCATGCGCCTGCACGGCCAGCACCAGGTTGTCCAGCACGCTGGACTGCTTGAAGATGTTGGTGATCTGGAACGACCGCGACAGCCCCGCCGCCACGCGCTGGTGGGCGTTGAGTGCGCTCACGTCGCGCCCGGCCAGTGCCAGGGTGCCGGCGTCGGCCGCCAGCGTGCCCGACAGCAGATGGATGAGCGTGGACTTGCCCGCGCCATTGGGGCCGATCAGCGCATGGATCTCGCCAGGCGCCAGCGACAGCGAGACATGGTCGGTGGCCAGCAGCGCGCCAAAGCGGCGCACCAGGCCCTTGGCCTCCAAGGCCGGGGTGGGGATGGAGATAGGTGTGGCCGCGCCGCTCATGCCTGCCTCCCGCGTGCGGACCACAGGCCCGTCAGGCCGCGTGGCGCGCCGAACACCACGCACAGCAGCAGCAGGCCCAGCGGCAGGTGCCAGTACTCGGTCCACATGCGAAGCACTTCCTCCAGCGTCAGCATGACGACGGCGCCGGCCACGCCGCCCCAGCGCAGGCCCACGCCACCGACCAGCACCATGATCAGCAGGTTGGCCGACTGGGTCCAGTGCATGAGGCTGGGCGAGATGAACAGGTTGTGGTTGGCCAGCAGCGCGCCCGCCAGCCCCGCCACCGCGCCGCTGAGAACGAAGGCCACGAGCTTCAGGCGGTAGACCGGGTAGCCCAGCGACTCCATGCGCGACTCGTTCTCGCGCACGCCCTGCAGCGCCTTGCCGAAGCGCGAATCCACCAGCCGGCCGAACAAGGCCATCAGCACCGCGAACAGCGCCAGCACCACGTAGTAGAAAGAAACGTCGTGGCCCAGGTCCAGCCCGGGCAGCACGGAATGGCCGGGCAGGTTCAGCCCGTCCTCGCCGCCGTACTGGCGCAGCGAGATGAAGATATAGAACAGCATCTGCGCAAAGGCCAGCGTGATCATGATGAAGTACACGCCGCGCGTGCGCAGCGACACGGCGCCCGTGGCGGCGGCCAGCAGCCCGGCCAGCAGCGCGGCGGCAGGCCAGGCGACCAGGGCCGAGGTCACACCGTTCATGGCCAGGATGCCCACCGCATAGGCCCCCGCACCGAAGAAGGCCGCGTGCCCCAGGGCCACCATGCCGCCATAGCCCAGGATGAGGTTCAGGCTGGTGGCGGCCAGCGCGTAGATCAGCACGCGGCGCACGAAGGAGATGTAGAAGTCCAGCCCCAGTGCAGGCGCCACCAGCGGGAACACCGCCAGCGCCAGCAGCGCGAGTACGGTCCAGAAGAACCGGGCTTGGAACCTGCCTTGCAATGTGCTGTGTTC
>Ga0209241_100113_pt1 | contig 16501 bp, 14 predicted proteins | sample UppTromiDAQMD001_FD_185831 | JGI IMG/M metagenome (GOLD analysis project Ga0209241, IMG submission 185831) | Upper troposphere microbial communities from Maryland, USA - DAQMD-001 (SPAdes) (version 2) | ecosystem: Environmental > Air > Outdoor Air > Unclassified | place: USA: Maryland, Virginia...
CATGTACAGACCTCTTAGGGGTTGAAAGATGCGATGGCTGGACTGTAAGAAGGCTTTGTGACATTGATGTGACATGGAAAAAAGGCGTCACAAACAGCAGGCCTTCCCATGTAAGAACCCGGTCATCGCGATGTCACAATTCCGTCTTAGTCTTGTGTGTCGCACGAGCAGGCACCAGACAGGTGCAGCCCTGCCCCCTCGGACATCGCTGTGCAATCGTGCTCGACGAATCTTGATTGGCGTTTCTTTCATGGCACCAGAATCCCTGCTCGCTGCCGTTGACCTCGGGTCCAACAGCTTTCGCCTCGAAATAGGCCGCGTCGGCAGCCACCAGCGCATAGAGCGCGTGGAATACCTCAAGGAAACCGTGCGCCAGGGCAATGGGCTCAACGAGCGCCATGAACTGACTGACGAAGCCATGCAACGCGGCTGGGACTGCCTGGCACGCTTTGGCGAACGGCTGGCCGGCTTTGCGGCCGACCAGGTCCGCGCCGTGGCCACACAGACCCTGCGCGAGGCCCGCAACCGCGATGTCTTCATCGCGCGAGGCAGCACCCTGCTGGGCTTTCCCATCGAAGTCATCTCGGGCGAGGAAGAGGCCCGGCTGATCTATCGCGGCGTCTCCAGCCTGCTGCCGCCGTCGTCTCAACGGCGTCTGGTGGTGGACATTGGCGGGCGCTCTACCGAAGTCATCATCGGCCAGCATGGCGAAGCGCGCCAGGTGGCCTCCTACCCCATAGGCAGCGTGGCCTGGAGCACGCAGTTCTTTGGCGAGGGCACGCTGTCGCGCGCGCACTTCTCGGCCGCCATCAAGGCGGCGCAGGCAGCCCTCACCCAGACCGTATCGGCCTATCCAGCCACCGCCTGGGACTGCGCCTATGCATCGTCAGGCACGGCCAACGCCGTGGGCGACATCCTGGCTGCCAACGGATATTCCGGCGGGCTGATCACGCCCGACAGCCTGCGCTGGCTGCATGAGCAGCTGATGGAGGCCGGCCATGTGGACCGCATCCGCCTGGCCGGACTCAAGGAAGACCGGCGAGCCGTCATCGCCGGCGGCCTGAGCATTCTGATGGCCGCCCTGGGCCTGCTGGGCATCGACGAACTGGAGGTTGCACAGGGCGCGCTGCGCCAGGGCGTGCTGCACGATCTGCTGGAACACGAGCCGCCTGCCGATCGCGAAGCCGCCGAGATCGCGGCGCTGCAACAGGACTTCGGCATTGACACATCCCACGCTCTGCGTGTTCGCAAGGTGGCACGCTGGGCCTGGCAATCGCTACAGGCGCAGCAGCCGCCCGATGCACTGGCCACGCACGCACTGGACACGGCTGCCAGCCTGCATGAGATCGGCATGCGCATCTCTCTGAGCGCCTACCACCGCCACGGCGCCTACATCACCGAACACTGCAGTGCTGCCACCTGGCCCGTGGAGCTGCGCGAACGCATCACACAGCTGGTGCTTGGCCACCAGGGCAAGCTGCGCAAGCTCGAGGCTGCCATCGAGGACCGGGCCGTGGCTTGGCCATTGCTGGCGCTGCGCCTGGCCGTGCAGCTGTGCCACGCCCGGCGCGATCCCGATCTGCAGGGCATGCGCCTGCACCGCTCGGACAGCGTCTTTCACCTGACCGTGCCGGAAGGCTGGACCAGAAGCTACCCCCAGTCCGCCCAGTTGCTGCGCACCGAAGCCGTGGCCTGGCAGAAGACGCCCTGGACGCTGCAGTTGCATCTGCACTGAACGCCGAACGTCTCCGGCTGCCGCAGCGACAAGCAAAAAACCCTGCCAGCGCAATGCGTTGGCGGGGCTTTTCGATTGCACAGGGCAGGCGCACGGCGCCCTGACAGGATATGCGGCTCAGGCCCGAGGGCCGTAACGCTCCATCAAGGCGTTCTGCGCCCCCAGGCCCGTGGTCGGATAGGGTGCGCGCTGGTAGGCGCCATTGGCTTCCAGCGTCCAGGCGTCGCGGTTGTCATGCAGGCTGGCGACAAGACATTCGTCTATCACCTGCTGGCGCAACGCCGGATCGCGCACAGGCCAGGCCAGCTCCACCCGGCGCATCATGTTGCGGTTCATCCAGTCCGCACTGGACAGCAGCAACTCCTGCTGATTGCCCCAGGCGAAGTAGAAGACGCGCGAATGCTCCAGGAAGCGGCCGATGATGGAGCGCACACGGATGTTGTCCGTCCAGCCCTTGCGCTGCGGCGGCAGCATGCAGGCGCTGCGCACGATGAGATCGATGCGTGCGCCCTGCTGACCGGCACGCACCAGGGCCTGCATGAGCAGCTCGTCAGTCAGCGCATTCATCTTCAGCACAATCCGCGCCTCTTCGCCGCGCTGTGCGGCCTCGCCCACCTGGGCAATCAGCGCCAGCATGCGATCGTGCAGCTGGAACGGTGCAATCACAAGCTGGTGCAGCTTGGGCAAGCGGTTGTGGCTGGACAGGTGGCTGAATACGGCATCCATATCGGCCGTGATCTGCGCATCGCAGGTCAGTTGGCTGATGTCCGTGTACAGGCGCGCCGTGCGCACGTTGTAATTGCCGGTGGACAGGTGCCCATAGCGCTTGAGCTGACCGCTGCGCTTCTCGCGCCGGGTAATCAGCAGCATCTTGGCGTGCGTCTTCAGGCCCAGCACGCCGTAGACCACCTGGGCGCCCAAGGCCTCCAGCTTTTCGGCGGAGTTGATGTTGGCCTCTTCGTCAAAGCGGGCCTTGAGTTCCAGCACGGCCAGCACTTCCTTGCCGCGGCGAACCGCCTCGGCCAGCAACTGCATGATCTCGGAGTCCGATCCCGTGCGGTAGATGGTCTGCTTGATGGCCAGCACCTCGGGGTCGTTGACGGCCTCGCGCAGCAGCTCCAGCACGCCGTCGAAGCTCTCGAAGGGCTGGTGGATCAGCACATCACGCTTGCGGATCTGGGCCATCACCGAGCGGCCCGGCTGCAGCTGGCGCGGCCATGCCGGACGCCAAGGCGGAAACAGCAGCGCGGGGTCATCGACCAGATCCACCAGCTGCGACTGGCGCACCAGGTTCACGGGCCCCTTGACGCGGAACAGTGCCTCGGTCGGCAGGCCGAACTGGCCCAGCAGCAGGTCGGACAGCATGGGCGAGCAGGCAAAGGACACCTCCAGCCTCACCGCCTGGCCGTAGTGGCGATGGTGCAGACCCTGGCGCAGGGCCGTGCGCAGGTCGCTGACGTCTTCCTCATCCACAGCCAGGTCCGAATGGCGCGTGACACGGAATTGCGCAAACTCCGCCACCTCACGCCCCGGGAACAGCTCGACGAGATGGGCGCGCACGATGCTGGAGATGCTCACGAACAGTCGCTGCTTGCCCGCGATCTTCTCGGGCAGGCGCACCAGGCGCGGCAAGACACGCGGCACCTTGACGATGGCCACCTCGTTGGCACGGCCAAAGGCATCGACACCTTTGAGGCGCACGATGAAGTTCAGCGCCTTGTTGGCCACCTGGGGGAATGGATGGGATGGGTCCAGGCCCACGGGCATGAGCAGCGGCTGGACTTCGCGCAGGAAGTACTCGCGCACCCATTTGCGCTGGGCGCTGCTGCGCTCGCCATGGGATACCACGCGTATGCCCTGCCCCGCAAAGGCGGGAATCAGTGACTGGTTGTACAGCGTGTATTGGCGCAATACCAGCTCATGCGCCTTGTCCATCAGCGAGCGGAAGCTCTGCAGGGTGTACAGGCCCTTGGCGTCGCCGGCCTTGGCGGCCGTCACATGCGGGGCGCAACGCACCTCGAACCATTCGTCGAGATTCGAGGAGACGATGCACAGATAGCGCAAACGCTCCAGCAGCGGCACATCTTCACGCACGGCCCAGTCCAGCACGCGCTCATTGAAGGCCAGGATGCAATGGTCACGGTCAAGAAACTGTTGCTGCTGCTCTTGCACTTCACCGCTTTCGGCTGTGGCGTGCAGTCCAGTGTATTCGGGGGCGGGAAGCCTTGCAGAAGAAGCAGAGGCAGAAGCCGCAATGGCCTGGCCCTGCAGCTCCGACAAGGCGGTGGAGAGGCTTTTCGCCAGAGGCATCATCGGGACATTCAGGGGTGCAGAGACGGGTATGGGAGCTGTCTGGCGGGCCATGCCCAGCGAAGCCGGCCCTGCGGGCACGGCACGCGCTCCCTGTTCATGTTCTGGTTCGGCAGGTGCGGCAGAGGCGCCACCGGGAATCGGCGTGAATGTCTGGGGCATGGATGCAGGGGCCCGGCCTGGGCAGGACCCGGTAGTCACCCCGCTAGCCGGGGATTCGGGCAGTCTGCCCCGGATTTGTGACATGTTCATGACATGCATTCCTCTGTTCATGACATCTGTCATACAAGCCAAGCCAGGCGCAAGCAACGGCGCAGAAACCGTCACGCAAAGGTCATGACCCAGTCACACCGGCACGAGAGCGACGCGACATCGCCGGGGTGCTAAGCTAGCTGCCTTCCCCTGGATGCCGTTGGCTGCTGCAAACCTGCCGCAGCCGTGCTGTCGTCCGCCTTTCGCGCATGTCCTCTTCCAATCCCCCCGAAAGCCGCCTGGCCGCCATCGACATTGGCTCCAACAGCTGCCTGCTGGCCATGGCCCGCAGCGACGGCGCAAAGGTACAGCTGCTCAGCCATCGCAAGGAAGCCATACGCCTGGGCAGCGCCCTCGACGCCCAGGGCGCCTTGAGCCTGGAGGCCATGCAGCGCGGCTGGGCCTGCCTGGAGCGCTATGCGCAGGTGCTGGGTGATTTGCCCCGCCACCGCGTACGTGCAGTGGCCACGCAGACGCTGAGAGAGGCATCGAATCGCCAGATCTTCCTGGACGAAGGCCAGCGCATCCTGGGCTGCCCCATCGAGGTCATTGACGGCGAGGAGGAAGCACGCCTGATCTATCGCGGCGTCGCCCAGTTGCTGCCGCCCGGCGCCCAGCGGAGGCTGGTGGTGGACATCGGCGGCCGCTCGACCGAGCTGTGCCTGGGTCAGCAGCGGCAAGTACTGCAGGCACGCTCCTTCGCCTTCGGCAGCGTGACCTGGGCCTTGCGCCACTTCCCCGATGGCGAGCTGTCGGCCCAGGCCCTGTCCCAGGCCGAGGTAGCCGTGGCCGACATCATTGCGCCCGAAGCAGGACTTTTCGCTGCCGGGCAATGGAGCCATGCCTATGGCTCCTCGGGCACGGCCGGTGCCATTGTCAAGGTCCTGGCCCATGCGCCCGGCGGCACGGCCGGCTGGATCACGCGGCAGGGACTGGACTGGCTGCATGCGCAGTTGCTGCGCGCAGGCCATGTCGACCGTGTGAACATGGACGGACTCAAGGAAGAGCTGCGCCCCATGATCGGCGGCGGTATGAGCGTGATGCGGGGCATCTTCTCCAGCCTGGGCATCGAGCGCATGCGCGTCACGCACGGAGCCCTGCGCCATGGCGTGCTCTATGAATTGGCCCACAAGCTCGATGCGCAGGCCAAGGGCCGGCAACGACAGTCCACCGGCACCTGAAAACCAAGGCCCTGCCCTCGCCAGGGAACGACAAAATGCTGTTTTGCGCGCAAGTGCTACACTTTGTAAGTTCCCCCTCATCCCTTTACCACCGCCCTACCGCTTCGCCATGTCCGCGCCGACGATTGCGTACGACCCTGTACTCGAACGTCCGTCTTCGATGATGGCGGCGTCGCTGCAGCGCAGCCTGCGCGAGCAGCAGGCACTGCTCGACAATGCCGGCGTGGGCATCGTCTTCATCCGCCAGCGCGTCATCGTCCGATGCAACCAGTGCTATGCCGACATCTTCGGCTACGCGGGCGAGCATGCGCTGGTCGGCATCAACAGCGAGCACCTGCACCCCAGCCGCGACGAGCTGCGCAGCCTGGGGCGCGAGGCCTATCGCACGCTGAGCGCGGGCCTGTCCTTTCGCACGCAGCGCCGCCTGCGCCGCAAGGATGGCAGCCTGTTCTGGGGTGAACTGACGGGCCGGCTTATCAATCCGGGCGATGCACGCGAAGGCTCCATCTGGATCGTCAGCGACATCGACGACCGTCTGCGCGCCCAGCAGGCCCTGAGCCAGGCCCACGAACTGCTGGAGCAGCAGGTGCGCGACCGCACACGCGAACTCAGCGCCACGGTGGAGAACCTGCACCGCGAGATCGCCGACCGCAAGCTGGACCAGGAACGCATCTACTGGATGGCGCACTACGACGCGCTCACCGGCCTGCCCAACCGCACGCTGCTGGCCGAGCGCAGCGCCCGCGCCATCGAGCTGGCCAAGGTCAACGACACGCCGCTGGCCGTGATGTTCCTGGACCTGGACCATTTCAAGCATGTCAATGATTCGCTGGGCCATCGCGTGGGCGATGCCCTGCTGGTGGAGATTGCCCGCCGCCTGCGTGCCGTCGTGCGCGACCGCGATACGGTGGCCCGCATCGGCGGCGACGAATTTGTGCTGCTGCTGCCCGGCGCCAATGCCCAGGGTGCGGCCCGCGTGGCAGGCAAGCTGCAGGAGGCGTCGCGCCAGGCCTACCAGATCGACCGCCACGAACTGACCATTGCGCCGTCCATGGGCATCGCGCTGTACCCGCGCGACGGCCACGACATCGACTCGCTGACACAGGCCGCCGATGCGGCCATGTACCACGCCAAGCAGGCCGGCCGCAACACCTACCGCTTCTTCACTCCGCAGATGCAGGCCCAGTCCCTGCGCGCCCTGCAGCTGGAGAACGCCTTGCGGCGGGCGCTGGAACGCAATCAGCTGTATCTGCATTACCAGCCGCAGATCACCCTGAGCACCGGGCGCGTGCGCAGCGTGGAGGCACTGCTGCGATGGGAGCATCCCGAGCTGGGCTCGGTTTCGCCCGCGGAGTTCATCCCCGTCGCCGAGGATAGCGGCCAGATCCTGCAGATCGGCGAATGGGTGCTGCGCAGCGCCATGCAGCAACTGCAGGCCTGGCGCAATGCGGGGCTGCGGGACCTGAAGGTGGCCGTGAACCTGTCGGCCATCCAGTTCCACCAGCAGCAACTGCCCGAAATCATCAACCGCATCCTGCTCGACAGCGACCTGCCGGCAGATTCTCTGGAGCTGGAGCTGACCGAGGGCGTGGCCATCCATGATCCGCGCCAGGCCACGGCCACCATGGACCGGCTGCGCGAGCATGGCGTGCGCCTGGCCATGGATGACTTCGGCACCGGCTATTCATCCCTGAGCCAGCTCAAGCGCTTTCAGATCTACAAACTCAAGATCGACCAGTCCTTCATCCAGGACCTGGACCACGACAGCAATGACCGCGCCATAGTCAGCGCCATCATCCGCATGGCCCAGGCCCTGGGCATGCAGACCACGGCCGAAGGCGTGGAAACGGAGGCGCAGCTGCAGTTCCTGCGCGAGCAGGGCTGCGATGAAGCCCAGGGCTACCATTTCAGCCGCCCGCTGCCGCCCCAGGCGCTGGAGGCCTTTCTGCGCAGCCAGGGCTGAACAGCTCACCGCGCCACGGTCTGCAGACGAAAAAGCCGAAGCCTGCAGCTTCGGCTTTCCATGGCCGGGAACGTGCCGCCCGCCGCTCAGGGCATGGGTGAATTCTTCGCCACGCTGGCCAGGCGCTCGGCGCAGCGGCTGGCCTGGTCGCCATCGCGTGCCTCCACCATCACGCGCAGCAAAGGCTCGGTGCCGCTGGCGCGGATAAGCACGCGCCCCGTATCGCCCAATTCGGCCTTGACGGCCTCGGTGGCTTCCTCCAGCTGGGTGTTGCGCTTCCAGTCCTGGCCCGGCTGCAGCCGCACGTTGAGCAATACCTGGGGAAACAGCTGGACTGAAGACAGCCACTGCGACAGGCTCTTGCCCGAACGCACGCAGGCCTGCAGCACCTGCAGCGCGCTGACCAGGCCATCGCCCGTGGTGTGCTTGTCCAGCGCCAGCAGATGGCCCGAGCCCTCGCCCCCCAGGGTCCAGCCCTGGCGGTGCAGCTCCTCCAGCACATAGCGGTCGCCGACCTTGGCGCGCACAAAGCCCACACCCTGGGACTTCAGCGCCACCTCCACGGCCATATTGGTCATCAGTGTGCCCACGGCGCCCGGCACGGCCTCGCCACGCGCCAGCCGGTCGGCCGCCATCAGGTACAGCAGTTCGTCGCCGTTGTAGAGCCGGCCTGCCGCATCGACCAGCAGCAGCCGGTCGGCATCACCATCCAGCGCCACACCGAAGTCGGCCTTGTTCGCTCGCACGGCCAGCACCAGGGCCTCGGGATGGGTGGCACCCACGCCTTCGTTGATGTTCAGTCCATCGGGCGCACAGCCAATGGCCACCACATCGGCCCCCAGTTCATGGAAGACCTTGGGGGCGATCTGGTAGGCCGCGCCATGGGCCGCATCGACCACGATCTTCACACCCTTGAGCGTGAGCGCATGGTCGAAGGTGCTCTTGCAGAACTCGATGTAGCGCCCTGCCGCGTCTTCAAGGCGCCGGGCCTTTCCCAGAGCGGCAGAGTCGACCCATACGGGATCTTCGGTCAAGGCCTGCTCGACCTCTTCCTCCCAGGCATCGGGCAGCTTGGTGCCCTGTGCGCTGAAGAACTTGATGCCGTTGTCGTAATAAGGGTTGTGGCTGGCGCTGATGACCACGCCCAGGCTGGCGCGCTGGGCGCGCGTCAGATAGGCCACGCCCGGCGTGGGCAGGGGGCCCAGCAGCATCACGTCCACGCCGGCAGAGTTGAACCCGGACTCCAGCGCGCTCTCCAGCATGTAGCCCGAGATCCGCGTGTCCTTGCCGATCAGCACCATGGGACGGGCTTCCTTGCGCCGCAGCACACGGCCCACGGCATGCGCCAGACGCAGCGCGAAGTCGGGGGTGATGGGCGAACGGCCCACCAGGCCGCGAATTCCATCGGTACCAAAATATGTGCGTGCCATAGTGCTCCTTTCAGTCGTTGTCGTGCATGGTCTGCCAGACCGTCAATGCCGCCACCGTATCGGCCACGTCGTGCACGCGCACCACGCGCGCGCCACGCTCCACCGCCAGCAGTGCCGCCGCCACGCTGGGCACCATGCGCTGGCCCTGTGGACGGCCACTGACCTGCCCGAGCGAGCCCTTGCGCGACCAGCCGGCCAGCAGCGGGAAGTCTAGGCCCAGCAATTCATGCTGGCGTGCAAGCAGGGAAAAATTCTGTGCCACGCTTTTGCCGAAGCCGATGCCATAGTCCCAGACGATGCGCTCCCGCGCCACGCCCCGGGCCAGCAAGGCATCGCTGTGCAACTGCAGGAAATCGCGCACGGCGGGCACGGCATCGCCTTGCATGGGCGTGGTCTGCATGTCCTGCGGCGTGCCATGCATGTGCATGAGACAGATGCCGCAGCTCGGGTGCGCGGCCACCACCTGCTGCGCGCCCGGCTGGCGCAGCGCCCAGATGTCGTTGACGATGTCGGCCCCCAGATCCAGCACGGCCTGCATGACCTCGGGCTTGTAGGTATCGACGGAGACAGGCACGCCCAGTTGCACCGCACCCTGCACAACGGGCAGCACGCGCCGCAACTCCTCATCCAGCGGAACAGCCGGTGAGCCGGGCCTGGTGGACTCGCCACCGATATCGAGGATGTGCGCGCCCTCACTGACCAGTTGCTCTGCATGCCGCAAGGCCTGCTCCACCGTGTTGTGCCGCCCGCCGTCGGAAAACGAGTCGGGCGTCACATTGACGATGCCCATGACCAGTGGACGCTGAAGGTCTAGAACAAAGCGCGAAGTCTGCCATTGATGCGGCATGGGGTTTCCTGAAGGTAGGCGCCTGCCGGACCGGGTTCATCGCCCGGCCGTTGCGGGCGATTGAGCACATCCTGCAAGCAAAGCAAAAGGGCCCCTCAGGGCCCTTTGCATGGGATTGACCGATTCTGCAGCAAGCAGCTCAGGCCGTGGTGGGCGCAGGGTCGGCATCCACTGCCGGCGTGCCGCCGGACGAGTTGCCACCGTCGGACGACGGCGGGTTGCGCGGCACCCAGTCCTTGGGAGGACGCGGCTCACGGCCGGCCATGATGTCATCGAGCTGCTCGGCATCAATGGTTTCCCAGTCGAGCATGGCCTTGGCCATGGCATGCATCTTGTCGGAGTTGTCCTCGATCAGCTTGCGCGCCAGTCCGTACTGCTCGTCGATGATGCGGCGAACCTCCTGGTCCACCTTCTGCATCGTCTGCTCGCTCATGCTGTTGGTCTTGCTCATCGAGCGGCCCAGGAAAGGCTCGCCTTCCTGCTCCGCATAGACCATGGGACCCAGCGCGTCGGTCATGCCGTAGCGGGTGACCATGTCGCGTGCGATCTGCGTAGCCCGCTCGAAGTCGTTGCTCGCGCCCGTGGTCATCTGGTTCATGAACACTTCTTCGGCAATGCGTCCACCGAACAGCATGGCGATCTGGTTGAGCATGAACTCCTTGTCGTAGGAGTAGCGGTCCTTCTCGGGCAGGCTCATGGTCACGCCCAGCGCACGGCCGCGCGGGATGATGGTGACCTTGTGCACGGGATCGCACTTGGGCAGCAGCTTGCCGATCAGTGCGTGGCCTGCCTCGTGGTAGGCCGTGTTGCGGCGCTCTTCCTCGGGCATGACCATGCTCTTGCGCTCGGGGCCCATGATGATCTTGTCCTTGGCCTTCTCGAAATCCTGCATCTCGACGGTACGCGCATTGCGGCGCGCGGCCATCAGGGCTGCTTCGTTGCAGAGGTTGGCCAGATCGGCACCCGACATGCCGGGCGTGCCGCGGGCGATCACGCCCGGATTCACGTCCTGGCCGACAGGGATCTTGCGCATGTGCACATTGAGGATCTGCTCGCGGCCGCGGATATCGGGCAGCGTCACATACACCTGGCGGTCGAAACGGCCGGGGCGCAGCAGCGCCGCATCCAGGATGTCGGGACGGTTGGTCGCAGCCACGACGATCACGCCGAGGTTGGTCTCGAAGCCGTCCATCTCGACCAGCATCTGGTTCAGGGTCTGTTCACGCTCATCGTTGCCACCGCCCAGGCCTGCGCCGCGCTGGCGGCCCACGGCGTCGATTTCATCGATGAAGATGATGCAGGGTGCATTCTTCTTGGCGTTCTCGAACATGTCGCGCACGCGGGCCGCGCCCACGCCGACGAACATTTCAACGAAGTCGGAGCCCGAGATGCTGAAGAACGGGACCTTGGCCTCGCCCGCAATGGACTTGGCCAGCAAGGTCTTGCCGGTACCCGGAGGCCCGACCAGCAGCAGACCACGCGGAATGCGGCCGCCGAGCTTCTGGAACTTGTTGGGGTCCTTCAGGAAGTCCACGACTTCCTTGACCTCTTCCTTGGCTTCGTCGCAGCCTGCAACGTCGGCAAAGGTCACGGTGTTGTTGTTCTCGTCCAGCATGCGCGCCTTGCTCTTGCCGAAGCTGAAAGCACCGCCCTTGCCGCCACCCTGCATCTGGCGCATGAAGTACACCCACACGCCGATCAACAGCAGCATGGGTCCCCAGCTGACGAGCAGGGTCATGAGGACCGAGCCTTCTTCGCGGGGCTTGACGTCGAACTTGACGTTGTTGTTGATCAGGTCACCCACGAGCCCGCGATCCAGGTAGGTGGCGGTGGTGCGCACCTTGCGGTCATCGTTGGTCGTGGCCACGATCTCGGTGCCGCCGGGGCTTTCCTGGATGGTGGCGCTCTTGATGCGATTGCTTCGCACCTCTTCCAGGAACTCGGAGTAACCGACATGGGACGCGCCAGCGCCGCCACGGGTGTCAAATTGCTTGAACACCGTAAACAGCACCATGGCGATGACCAGCCAGACGGCAATTTTTGAAAACCACTGATTGTTCAAGCGGGGCTCCAATGGGGGATACAGATAAAACGACTTCCAGCGTGCTCGAAGCGTATTTGCGGTCCATTTTAGGTGTTTCAAGCTGGCTGGTCGCCTATATCCCTCTATAGCAGCCATAGCTTGAATACGGTCTTGACCCGGGTCAGGGCAGCGCCGGGCGGCTGCACAGGCCTACTTGAGCCCCATGCCCACCAAAAACGTCTCCGAAGACTTGTCACGCGAGGACTTGGGCTTGATCGGCTTGACCACCTTGAAGGTCTGCCGGAACAGCGCAACCAGGTCATCGTAGGCCCCGCCGTGGAAGAGCTTCACGACCAAGGCGCCTTCAGGTTTCATATGGTGGATGGAAAAATCAACCGCCAGTTCGACCAGCAGCGCAATGCGCGCCGCATCCGTCGTGCCGTTGCCCGACAGGTTGGGAGCCATGTCGGAGACCACCACGTCGGCCTTGCCCCCGCCCAGGGCCTCCTGGAGCTGGGCCAGAACCGGCTCCTCGCGGAAATCGCCCTGGATGTACTGCACGCCCTCAATGGGCTCCATGGGCAGCAGATCCAGCGAGATGATGCGGCCGTTGAGCGCGCCGACGGCCGCCCCGTTGGGCGACAGGCAACGGCGCACATACTGGCTCCAAGCCCCGGGTGCGCAGCCCAGGTCCACCACCGTGGCACCCGGCCGGATGAGCTTGAGCTGCTCGTCGATCTCCTTGAGTTTGTAGGCCGCGCGAGCGCGGTAGCCGTCCTTCTGGGCGGCCTTGACGTAAGGATCGTTGACGTGGCTGTTGAGCCAAGCCTTGTTGACCTTCTTGCTTTTTGTGTTGACTTTCATGCTGGATTCTTTCAGCCTCGATAATACGGCCATGCCCCAAATTCAATTGACTCCCGCCGAGCGCCGGGAACACCGCGCCAACGCACACCACCTGGACCCCGTGGTCCTCATCGGGGGTGACGGCCTGACGGCTGCCGTGCAAAAGGAGGTCAACGCCGGCCTTAACGCACATGGCCTGATCAAGGTCCGTGTCTTCAACGACGATCGCGCCGCACGCGAGCAGATGTATCTGCAGCTGTGCGACGAGCTTGGCGCTGCACCCATTCAGCACATCGGCAAGCTGCTGGTGCTCTGGCGCCCCATGCCGGAAAAGGAAAAAGCCATCGACGAGAACCGCATGCCCGGCCCTCGCGATGTCAAGCTGCTCAAGTTCAGCAAGCGCTCCGGCCAGAAGCCCGAGGTCAAGCAGATCCGCGTGCTGGGCAACCAGCGCCTGACGGCAGGTGGCCAGGTCAAGCGCGCCAAGCCCAAGCAGAAGTCGGTCAAGAAGCGTCAGGCAGACTGAGTCCGCCGCATCCATGACCGTAGCATCCCATGCCGCCAGCGTGGCCCAGGCCGCGCAACCGCCCTCCGCCTCCCCCTCTGCGCAGCAGCGCTTCGTGATCTGCATGAAGTGGGGCAAGAAGTACGGTCCGGAGTATGTCAACAGGCTCTACGCCATGGTGCGTCGGCATCTGAAGGGCGATTTTCGCCTTGTCTGCCTGACCGATGACGGCGTGGGGATTCGCGACGAGGTCGAATGCCTGCCGATTCCTCCGCTGAACCTGCCCGCGGGCATTCCGGAGCGTGGTTGGAACAAGCTGGCCACCTTCAGTGCCGACCTGCACGGCCTGCGCGGCACGGCGCTGTTTCTTGACGTGGACGTGGTCATCACCGGGCAGCTGGACGATTTTTTCACCGAGCCCGGCGAATTCCTGATCATCCACGACTACAAGCGTCCGTGGCGCATCACGGGCAATTCCTCGGTGTACCGCTTCGAGCTGGGTGCCCACCCCGAGGTGCTGGACTACTTCCGCACGCATTTCGAAGAGATACGCCGCAACTTTCGCAATGAGCAGGCCTATCTGTCCGACATGCTGCACAAGCAGGGCAAGCTCAAGTACTGGCCGCAGGCCTGGTGCCCCAGCTTCAAGTACCACTGCATTCCCGCATGGCCGACTAACTACTGGAAGCCGCCCTTCGTGCCGGATGGTGCGCGCGTGGTGATCTTCCACGGCGAATGCAACCCGCCTGACGCGTTGGCCGGCCGGCGCAATCGGCGCTTTCGCTATATCCGGCCTGCCACCTGGGTGGCCGAGCACTGGCACGAGTGAGCAGCTCGACCCACAAAAAAACGCCCGCGCTTGTGAACTGCACCCCAAAAGTTGGACACCAGTCCAACCTATGGGGTGTTTTTCATGGCGAAGCACGATGAGCGCTTGAAGCTCGAAGTTGTTCAGAAATATTTATCGGGGTCGGCCGGTTACAGGACGCTGGCGCAGCAGTACGGTGTGAGCCGCTCCTGCCTGCGCGGATGGGTCAACGCCTACCGGGAGCACGGCGAGAGCGCGTTGCGCAAGAAGCGCAGCGAGTACAGCGCGCAGTTCAAGATCTCGGTGCTGCAACGCATGAAGCAGCAGGGGTTATCGCAAACGCAAGTGGCCGCGTTGTTCGATTTGCGTGGCGGATCAGGTGTCGTATCGAAGTGGCTGAGCCAGTACCATGAAGGTGGTCCCGAGGCACTCAAACCCAAGCCTCGGGGCCGTCCGAAGAAGATGCCGACTCCCAAGCCCCCCAAGAACCTGCCGCCGCAGGCTGACGATGCCAGCGCACTGGAGACGCTGCGCAAAGAAAACGAGTATCTGCGTGCGGAGGTGGCCTACCTAAAAAAAGTGCAGGCCTTGGTTCGGGAAGGCCGGCAGGCTGCGCCCAAAAAGCGCAAGCCGTCCTCGAGCTGAGGCCAGAGCATTCGTTACGCGCACTGCTGAGTGCGGCAAGCCTGTCGCGCAGCACGTTCTACTACCAGGCCAAGGTGCTGCGGTCTGGCGACAGATACGCCAGCTTGAAGACAAGCATCAGGGCAATCTATGAGAGCCACAAAGGCCGCTACGGCTATCGGCGCATCACTGCCCAGCTTCGTCAAGCAGGCCAGGCTGTGAACCACAAGACCGTGCAGCGGCTGATGAACAGCCTTGCCCTGAAGTCACTGGTTCGGCCAAAGAAGTACCGTTCCCACCGAGGCGAGTGCGCCTCATCGCCCAACTTGCTCGATCGCCAGTTCGGTGCAGAGCGACCGAACGAGAAGTGGGTGACCGATGTGACCGAATTCAATGTCCGAGGCAACAAGCTGTACCTGTCGCCGATCATGGACCTCTACAACGGGGAGATCGTGGCCTACGAGATGCAGGAGCGCCCTGTGTACTCGCATGCTCAGGAAGGCGTTGCGCAAGCTGAAGACCCGCGGCGATGCGCCACTCTTGCACTCCGACCAGGGGTGGCAGTACCAAATGTCCCACTATCGAGAGCAGCTCCACGAGCACGGCTTGACGCAAAGCATGTCCCGCAAAGGCAACTGCCTGGACAACGCGGCCATGGAAAGCTTCTTCGGTACGCTGAAATCGGAATTCTTCTACCTGAACAAGTTCGCAAGCGTTCAGGAGTTGCAGCGCGGCCTGCGCCGCTACATTCATTACTACAACCACCAACGCATCAAGCTCAAACTAAAAGGCCTGAGGCCGGTGCAGTACCGAACTCAGGCCTTGAGCCGCTAGCTTCCAACCGTCCAACTTCTTGGGGTCAGTTCATTGCGGGCGTTTTTGTTTGGCATGGTGCCGAACCGGCAGGACCGGGATCAGGCCGTGGCCCGGGTGTTCGCTTGAGACGAACGGCCTATGCGCCACAGCACGACGAGCGCACACAGCCACTGCAGCGCATACATCACCGTGCCCACGCTGTGCCACAGCTTGAGGTTGTCGCGTGCAACGATGCGCGGCGACACGCCGTACTGGACGACAAATGCCAGCAGCATGCCTGCGATCACAAAGCCCAGGCAGGCCTTGGCCCAGGGCTGCAGGACCGACTCCTTGCTGCGCCGGGAAAGGACCAGCAGCACGGCCGCGCAGGCGATGGACACCCAGGTCTGCGCGGCAAACAGCTTGGCAGCCATGAAGCCCGCGACAGCCGGCGTGGGCAAGTGGGCGAACAGCATGGGCACGGCCATGAAGCCGATGGCCGACAGGCTGCCCCACCACAGGGCAGCAGCCAGCAGGGGAACGCGCTCGTACAGGTTGCTCATGGGCTTAAGCCTTCCTCAACGATCGAGGCACAGGCACCGACGCATCAGAGGTAGCGCACCGACACCACTTCATAGCGGCGCTCGCCGCCCGGTGCCTGCACGACAGCGGTATCGCCTTCTTCCTTGCCGATCAGCGCGCGTGCGATGGGGCTGGAGACGTTGATCAGGCCCAGCTTGAGATCGGCTTCGTCCTCGCCGACGATCTGGTACTTGACCGTGTCGCCGCTGTCCTCGTCTTCGAGTTCAACCGTTGCACCGAAGACCACGCGGCCGCCGGCATCCACGGCGGAGGGATCAATGATCTGGGCTGCGGACAGCTTGCTCTCCACCTCGGCAATGCGGCCCTCGATGAAGCCTTGGCGGTCCTTGGCGGCCTCGTACTCGGCGTTTTCGCTCAGGTCGCCCTGGGCACGGGCCTCGGCGATGGCCTGGATGATGGAAGGACGCTCCACGGTCTTCAGACGGTGCAGCTCGTCCTTGAGTTTCTCGGCTCCGCGCTTGGTGATGGGAATGGTGGCCATTGAAAAGTCTCCATGTGCAGCAAACGCCGCGCGTTGCGCGGCTTCTTTGGCACAGGCGGGCCGGCAGTATGGCGGCAGGGCCTGCGCCCCAAAAACAAACC
>Ga0209241_100171_pt1 | contig 14014 bp, 8 predicted proteins | sample UppTromiDAQMD001_FD_185831 | JGI IMG/M metagenome (GOLD analysis project Ga0209241, IMG submission 185831) | Upper troposphere microbial communities from Maryland, USA - DAQMD-001 (SPAdes) (version 2) | ecosystem: Environmental > Air > Outdoor Air > Unclassified | place: USA: Maryland, Virginia...
TGGGTGACGGGTAGATGGAATTCCCCGCGCGCAAAGACACGTCGGGCGAGGTCCTGGAGCCGCGGCGAAACCTTGCCGGCGCGATGATGCGCCAGCACGGTCTCGCGGAAATCATGCAGCGGCAGAGAGAAGCGATCGGCCGCTCCTCGCACCGGCTCCGCACCGGAAAGCTTGGACTTTGCGTTGACGAGGTCGACACAGAGATTGGGCTCGCCGCATTCCTCGCAGATATTCCCTCCGGTCGGCGACGAGCAGTTCGGGCAGCGCCCGCCGACATCGACCTCATAGAGGTATTTCCGGGTCTCGGCATCGAAGAGCGCCGGATCGGTCCGCCGCTGCACGGCGCCCGAGCGAACCAGGCGCGAGAAGAAATCTTGCAGCCCTTCCCGGTAGGCTGGATCCGTTCCGGTTACGGTGAACTGGTCGACCGGGATGTCCATGAGCGAAAGCGTCGCGCGGATCTCCGCGGCATAGTGCGCGGCGACCTGCAGCGGTTCGCTGTTCTCCTGTTGGGCGCGCGCAACCACATAGCTTTGGAAATCGTCGCTCCCGGTCAGGTGATAGGCCGCGACCCCGTTCATGCGCTGGAAGCGAACGAAGACGTCGGCGCCGAGATAGGGGCCGGAGAGATGGCCCAGATGCAGATCGCCATTGGGCGTCGGCGGCGTTGAGAAAACGAAGACCGGCCGATCGATAAAGCGCTCCCTGCCGGTATTCCTGGCCGCTTCGGTCGCGCGAGCCGGGTCGCGGCCATAGAGATCCAGAAACTCCAGCGGGATGTCGCCGGTGTTGCGGAGCGTGTGCGTTTCGAAGGGCTCGAACACCGCCACGGAACCTGGGCGGACAGGGTGGACGATGTTGTCGACCACCAGTTCGCCCTCGCCCTTCAAGATGACGAACGCCTCGGCTTCGTCATGCTGGTGCGCGGTGGTCTCGCCCCCGGGCGCCACGCGGCCGAAGCTCGCGGCGCCGGCTGGACCGGCAAGGCTGTCGATCGCCGCCATCCCGATGCCGAATGCAGCCGAGTAAACACCGTCGTCCAAGGTCGTGATTTTCATCGCGTGCGATCTCCTGAGGCCGGGTGATCAGTCATCGAGCAGGCTCAGCGCTTCAGCCGCGATGGCCGGCGCCAGGCGGTAGCCTGATCCATTCGCAGCGCCGGCGAAGATGATCCGCCCGCTTCCGCCAATCTTGGCGACGATCGGTTCTCGGCTTGGGCTATAGGCGTCGCAGAACACTCGGCCGGAGCGCAGTCTGTCGGCCAGATCCGGCGCGTAACGCCGAAGCACCGCCTGCGCCTCATCGAGATTCTGTCGCGTGACGCCAGGCGGCGGCGCGTCGGGATCGACGTCCCAGTCGAGGCAGGTATAGCTGAAAAGCCAATGGCCACGATGCTGGAGGGGCAGCAGGAAAGCGTCCTCTTCCGGGAACAGGACCGCGGCGTCCCCCTCGTCCACCGGAGCGTTCAGGTGGAAGGCGACGATCTTCTTCACGCGGACGCCCAGCGGCGCGACCATCGCGCGCCACGCGGCTGCATTCACCCACGGCCCCGGCGCCAGGACCAGCCTGTCCGCCCTCACCGTCTCGCCGGTCGAGAGCACCGCTGCGGCGACGCCTTCCTCTTCCTCGATACGAGCGATGGTGACCCCTTCGAGCATCGAGATCGCGGGCCGGAAATCGCGGACAAGGAAATCCGTCAGCGCCCCCACGTCGGAATAGTGGCACGCCGGGACCGACCAGACCGAAGCGCCCTGCGGCTGGCCCCTCGCCGCCTTTGCGCGGATCGGCGATGTTTCGATCGGCCCCGCATTGACGAACCTGGATCGCGCCGACTCCGCGGCCGCGCCGAAAGCGACCGCATCCAGCGCCACCGGGTAGATCGGCAGGCGGGGATCGTCAGCCGCGAGCGCCTGATAATAGCGCTCGCTTGTCGCGGCCATGGCCCGCGTGCGATCGGTTCGGCCGGCCGCGAAATGCAGACCTGCGGAACGTCGTGTCGCGCCCGAACCGGCCAAGTCCCGGTCGATCGCAATGATCTCCGCGCCGGGCCGCGCGGCCAGAAGCTCTTTGACGATGACGGAGCCGATGATGCCCGCGCCCGCGACTATGATCCGTTCACGCATGGCTGCACCGTCACCCTGCGCGATGCTGCTGCTCGGACCAGGCGTGGCTCGGCTGCCAGGTCACAAACGACCGCTTCTGCGCGGCGCGCGCGCCGCCGCCCCCGCTCAGCATCGCATCGATCACGCATTGGCTGCGCCACGCGATCAGGCTTAGATTGGGCTCGGCTAGGCCGCGTTGCTGTCGCGCGGCGTTCAGCATGAAAATGCGCCGATCAGCGGGACCGTCCCACACCGCCGCAAAATTGGAGTCGATGCGGACCTCGACGTCTTCATACTCGAGACGCGGCGCGAGCGGTGCGAGGAACGGCATGGAGTGACCGCGGAAGCCTGTCGCCCATATGACGATGTCGGCATAGACGGGCTTCTCTTCCGATCCCGCCGCATGATGGGTCACGGCCAGCTCCCACTGCCGCCCGTCGTGCCGCACCTGGTCCACCGTTCGGCCCGGCATCATGACGGGCATGTCGCCGCGGTCCTCGACAAAGCGGAGCGTGTAGAGGCGCTGATAGATATCTCGTATCGTCTTTTCAGAGATGCCGTCGCTCGCCAGAATATTGCGTTCCAGGAACGCCTTCTTGAAATTCGTGTCCTTATCAAAGAAGTATTCGGAAAAGCACGGCATGAAATAGTCGTTGACGAATGGGGAATCATCCAATGGAAAGAAGTTTTCCCGGCGCGATATCCAGGTGACTTGCTTCGGAAGCAAGTCGTTGTCGCAGGAGATCGTGTCCAAGAAGGCCTCGGCCCCGGATTGACCGCCCCCGACGATGGCGACGCGCTTGCCTTTCAACGAATTTGCTCTGAGGCCATATTCGCTGACATGGAACTGTGTCGGCCCGATATGCTTCCGGGCGAAACTGGGGACATGCGCCTCGGTGCCGACGCCGACCGCGATATTCTCGGCACGGATGGTGCGCTTCTCCGTCTCCACGACGAAATGCCCGTCGAACCGGATCTCGATGACCTCTTCACCGAAATGGACGTTCTCGTTCAGGTCGGAGGCCCATTTCAGGTAGTTCCGGAATTCCCGCCGCGGAACCGCATCGAACTGCGCATTGAGAAAGTGGTGAATCTTTCCCTCTGAGAATAAGTAGGAAATAAACGAGAATGGATTTGTGGGATCCGATAGCGTCACCAAGTCTTTGAACAGCGCCACCTGCAGCGTCGCTCCGGGAAAATACATCCCGTCGTGCCACGCGAATTCAGGCTTCCTGTCGACGAACACACAGTTCACGCCCTTGTACGGGTAAAGCAAGGACGCAAGACTAAGATTAGACGGCCCGACGCCGACACCGATGCAATGATATATCATGGCCCCTCTCGGCATTAAGATCTTAGTCGACTACGGCCCCAACATTTTAAGAAAATTTCACGCAAACGAGCTTGAACGCGACTGACGAGTTGGCGACTTTATTTCCATGTCGCGGCGAGAACATCGCAATTACTTAACGATGATCGCATACTATTATTTCTGAAAAACTCGACGCATTCTTGAGCTGCGCGGCCCCAGGCGTAGCAGCCTAAACTTGCAACGCCGCAATCACACGAAATCGGCGCCCCATGCAGCGCTCACCCCGCGAACTACAGAGTGCAATTTGCATGTTTACAACCCACTCACGAAGACATATCGTATTATTCGCCCCTAGGGAAGCGGAAGTATTTCCCGCAAGCATCGCGATTTCTCCAAGAGGAATTGCGATTTCCCTGAAAATAGTCAAGCTTTCACCAGAAGAATTTCACCGAACCTAAGAGGAATGGTGATTTTTATAAACTGACTTTTAGGATGAATTTTATGCTTAATGAAATTCAGATAAAAGTAGTTGTCAATCAGCAAAATCAATATTCTATCTGGCCGGCCGACAGAGACAATCCATTAGGGTGGAGCGATGCGGGTAAAGTCGGCCCCAAGGAGGATTGCCTCGCTTATATCGAGGAAATCTGGACGGACATGCGCCCTCTAAGTCTCAGGGAATACATGTCTTCAGTTGAGACCAGCATGAGCCCGTCCGCCCGCGTTCCAGGCAAAACCAGGAGGCGGCGCGTGACGCCACAGTAGAAGAGCCAATCCATTCGGACATAGGAGGTTCTTATGAAGTCGGCGAAACAAGGCGAGCAGGAAGGGATCGTCGCCATGGATGAGGAAAGATCGACTGAGCCGCTGCACAGAGAGTTGCAGTTGATACACGAGCGATACTTCCGCGATGTGGCCGACGCCTGCGCGGATGCGCAAAGCAGGTCCCTCAGCGTCCAGACCGAATTTCAACGCAAGCTCGAAAAGGCCTATCAGAGCCAGCAGCCCGAGCTTTTCCGCGACGCGCAGGACGACTATCAGCAGAAAATACAGTCGCTCTACAGTGACGCGACGCTGCCTCAGCAGTACGCGGATGCTTATGACAAGTATAAGGCCTCGCTGAAGCGCCTGATCTCCGAGACCGACATGAGCGACGTGGGCTACGGCGATATCTGGAATCTGGGACAAAGCCTGCTGTCGGTTTCGACGACGGCGATGAACTTCCCATCGCCGAACGCCGCCCCGTCAGCTGCCGTCAACGACCCCTTCACGCCCCCGAGCTGAGCCGCCTGAAACACCACGGAGGAGATCACGTCGGGGGAGTTCGGCATGTCGCGAGTGAATGTTGTTTTCACTGGGATGCCCGGCCTTTTGGCGGCTTTCATCGCCGCCGAGCAGTTGTCGCGCTCCCAGCGCGTGGGCGTCTTGATCCCAGCGGCGGCGTACGCGCGCTTTGAGCCATTGGTGCGGCGAATTTCGCTCCGCCGCTCCCCCGGGGGAGCGGCGGGGAGGATTGAGCATCTATCCTCATTGGACAACGCCGCCGGCGCCGAAGCCTGGCACTTCACGCCAAGCGGCGAATCCGCTCCCGGGGCGCTGCTCGAAGCCCTGCGGCTCGCCTCCATCGAGACGTTGAACCTGGTCGCAACCCCGTATTGCGGCGGTCAGCGTTGGCGCTGGATTCTGCCGGGGGGCGAGCCGGCCTCCGACATCAATCCCACTACGGCCGATTTCCCCGTGATGAGGTCGTTCCGCACGACGCTCACGCTTGATGGCGGGCATCCCGACGACATCGCGCAGGAAGGCGTCCTCCACTTCCTGTCCACCTTGTTCGATCTCAAGACGGAAATCGATGAGCGCACCGATGACCTCTTTGAGTATCGTGGGCTCCGGTGCCTGATATCGCCAAGCGCTCGAGTGAACATAATCAGCACGGAGCAGGCTGCGGCGGTCATCACCGCGATCGCGGACCGGGCCGGGGCTGGCGACTATGTCGTAGCGAGCGTGGATAGTCTGTCAGGGGAGGATTTCCTCGAACGGGTCGGGGATATCTACGGCGTCACCCTGCTGCCATTGGACGGCAAGGCGCTGTTCTCCCGGCAGCTGACTGCAATCGACGCGCTGTTCGATCGGCGGCTGATGAATTTCGCCGAGCATTTGGGGCAGCCGGACCGTGAAGCGATCGAGCAGGCTTACGCCGCTGCGGGCATGGTCTCCCCTTCATCCGGCCTGGTTCCGGCCGAGTTCCATGATTTGGTCGAGGCGGCGCGTCAGACGCAGTTATCTGAACGGAGCGCGCTCGACTCGCACGCGTCGAACCCGCCGGAAATCCGGACGACGCATAGCGGCGGCCGGGAGTTTTCCTATAGTTCTGCCGGCGCCGACGGGGAGGCGGTGGTGCTGCTCAATGCGCTGGGGCAGGGGCCGAAACCCTTGTCTCGCCTGACAGCGCATCTCAGTCCGCGGTTCCGGGTCCTGAGTTGGCAGCCGGGCGGACTCGATAGCACCGAATCCGAAATCTCGCTTCTCGATCATGTCGCCGACCTCGCGGCGATCGTCGAGCGGGAGGCGCCTGCCGGAGTCCATCTGGTCGGATGGTGCACCGCCCCGAAGATCGCGGCGGAATTCGTCCGGCGCCATCCCGATCGGGTGCGCTCCATGACATTTCTGAACATGCAGGTGAAGTGTCTCGAGAATCCGCTCGATTTCGACACGCCGTACGAAATTGATTTCGAGGCGCTTTTCAGCGACCTGGAACAAAGGCCGTCGACCGCTTCCTGGATAGCGACTTCGCTGACGTCGCGCGGGAGCGAGCCCGACCCGGAGGGTATGGAGACGGAGGCCGACGAGTCCGAGGCCGTTCTCGCGACGATGAACCGCGATCTCCGAATGCCCGTTCTTCGGCCGTTTCGCGACGCAAGCTCGACAATCAGATTTGCTCGCCAGATGACCGACTTCTGGCGCTACGACATCAACGATGTCGCAAGCCAGGTAGACGTGCCGATCCTGCTCCTTTCGTCGGAGTATGATCGCATCGCATCGCCCAAGGCTTCGGAATGGGCGCATGGTCTATTTCCTCGCGCCCGCCTGGTGCACGCTCCGGGAGCGACCCACTATTTTCTCTATGATCGCGCGGATGTCGTCGCCCGCATGATCGAATGGTTCGTGTCCGGTGACGGGCTGCCCGAAACCGGTGACGGGCGCGCGTCGCTTGTCGCCCTGAACGGTTCGGCTGAAACGGCCAGATCGCATCGGGCCGAAATCCAATGAATGCGGCGGGAGAAATCGCGCCTGGGGCGGAGCCGGAAGCGCTGGGCGGTCGCTTCCTCGTGGCGATCCGTGCAATCGACCGCCTGAACGGGGCGTTCCTGGCGTCTCCGACGATCCGGGATCTGTTTGAAAATCCGGTCGTCTCCGATCTCGTCCGCGTCGTGGAGCGCGCGCAGGCCGCGGGCGAGCGCGTTTATCCGCCGTCAATTCCACGCATGGCCCGCGGGGCGGCGACGTCCCCGGGGGCGAACAGCACGACCTAGGCTCAATCGCCGGGATTTCCCGCAACAAGTGGGGGCAATATTGGCCACTATCTCCCAGGTAACCGCCAATCCGCGAGACTCCGTCGCCCAAGTGGCAAGGGATGGTGGGCGACGTGTCTGTCCCATGTCCTTTGCACAATCCAGGTTGTGGATTCTTGACCGGTTCCAGCCGGGCAATCCCGCCTACAATATTGCGACATCGGTGCCGCTTTACGGTCGCGTCGACGCGCGGGTTCTTGAACGAACCATCAACGAGATCATCCGGCGGCACGAAGCCCTCAGGACGACCTTCGAGGTGGTCGACGGGCAACCCGCCCAGGTCGTCAAGGCTTCGTTGAAGATCCCGCTCAACATGGTGGACCTGAGGTCGCGGTCGGGCGTGGCCCGGGCCGAGGACGTAGACAAGTTCATCTATGCGGAGAGCCGGCGGCCGTTCGATCTCAGAACGGGCCCGTTGCTGCATGCCTCCTTGGTGCAGCTTAATGCGAACCAGAGCTATCTGATGCTGGTGATGCATCACATCGTCTCCGATGGCTGGTCGATGTCGGTGCTCAACCGGGAACTGACCGCCATCTACATGGCGTTTCTGAAGGGACGCCCCTCTCCGCTGCCGGAACTTACGCTTCAATATCCGGACTTCGCGGTCTGGCAGGCGGACTGGTTCCGTGGGGAGCCTCTGCAGAAACAGCTCCGCTACTGGCGCAATCAGCTTTCGGGTCTGCGGCCCGTGCTCAACCTCACCACCGATCGTCGCAGGCCGCCGGTGCAGACCAGCAACGGGTCGGTGCGCGGCTTCACGCTGGATGAGAAACTGTGCGAAGCGCTCAAGGCGCTGGGCAACGAAAACCGCGCCTCGCTATTCATGACGCTGCTCGCGGCGCTGAAGGTGTTGCTCCACCGATTGAGCGGCGAAACCGACATCGCCATCGGATCGCCGATCGCCAACCGGACCCGGTCAGAGCTGGAAGGGTTGATCGGCTTCTTCGTCAACACCTTGGTGTTGCGGACGGATCTCTCGGGAGACCCCAGCTTTGTCGAGTTGCTCGTGCGCGAGCGCGACGTGGCGCTGGACGCCTATGGCAATCAGGACATGCCGTTCGAGAAGCTGGTCGACGAACTGCAGCTCGACCGGGACCTGGGCCACAATCCATTTTTTCAGATTCTGTTCGGCGTCCAGAACATCGGAGCCATCGATCGCAGCGCGGCGCCGATCCAGCCGCTCGGATCCCAAGTCCTGGCCGGCTCGGTCGGCAACGGCACCGCCAAGTTTGATTTGACGATGTCGGTGGTCGACACGGGAGCCGGAGCGCAAGGATTTCTTGAATTCAATACCGACCTTTTCGACGACTCAACCATCGACACCATGATCGCGCGCTACATCGCGCTGCTGCACCGGATTGTCGAAAGCCCGAACGAAACGCTTTCCCGCCTCTCCATCTGGATCGCCGACGAGGCGCTGCCCGTCGTGCATTCCACCGACGAGGCCGAAGTCGCGGCGGCGCCGACGGAGGCCATAGGCGCGCGCGTCGCGGCCCACGCCGCCCGCGCCCCTACGGCCACCGCCACGATCGAGTCCAATGGCGCGTCCACCTATCTCGAGCTGAACCAACGGGCGAACCGGATCGCGCGAACCTCCTTCCTCGCCCAGCTCAGCGTTGGCAGCACCGTCGCGGTTGCTTGCGGGCCCGGATCGGGGTGGCTCGCGGTCGTCCTGGCGATTCTGAAGGCGGGTCTGGTCTGGGCTCCCATCGATCCCGCCGACGTCGTGAAACCAGGCGGCGGCGCGCTGAACTCCGATCGGACGGAGCGAATGCTGACGGCGCTTCGGCCAGCCTTGGTCGTCGTGGACGACGCCACCGCGCCATGCGTCGGAAAATTCGGCGTAGAGGCCGTCCGGATTGAAGCGCTTTGGAATGAGGCGGAGGGCCAACCCGACGGCGAACTCGAAATCTCCGTAGCGCCCGAGGCTCCCGCCGTAGCGCTGGCGCGGATCGACGGCGCGGGCGAAACAGCCATCACACAGGTCAGCCATCGGGTGCTTGGCCGCGCTGGACACGACCGTTTCCTCCGCCTGTCGCCGGAAGATCGCGTCGTCCATCTTTCCCACATCGCTTCCGACTGCGCCCGGTATGAAATCTTCGGCGCACTATCCGCCGGGGCGTCGATTGTCTTTGCGCCGCCCGCATTGTCGGTTCGCTCGCGGCGGTTCGCCGCCCTGCTGCAGGACGCCTCCGCTACCGTCCTGCCTATCGCCATGGCGGATCTGGAACGGCTGAACCGGGAATTTCCGCGATCCCTGCGGAACGTGCGGCTCGTGCTTTCTGCTGAACGGCAGCTGGATTGGGGCGAGCTTCAGCAAGCTCTCCCGCCGGAGATGCTTCACCGGATTCACCTGGTCTCCAGCGACCCGCGCGCGGGCGGATTCTATTTGGTCCAGCCGCTGGCGCTCCTCGATCCGGACGCCGCGGTCATTCCGCTCGGAGTTCCCGCGTCGGGCGTCCAGATCAAGGTCCTGGGAGGCGACCTCGACACCGTGCCGGAACGGGTGCCCGGCGATCTCTACGTGCAGCATCCCGGCTTGACCGGTCCCGATCCGGGCTATCGGACGGACGATTTTGTTCGGCTCGAGGGTGGACAGCTGGTCCTCCACGGCGGGATGGACGATGCGCTGCTGACGGGGAATCTCAAGACTTACTTCGCCGAGATCGAGGCCATGCTTTGCGAGCATCCGGCGGTGGAGGCGGCGGCCGTTACGGCGAGACCCCGCCAGGGACTGGCCGACCGGGGGTTGGTCGCATTTCTAAAGCTGGCGCAGAACGTTCCCGCATCCGACCTGCAGAGCTTCTTCACCGAGCGGCTGCCGGCAAGGCTGACGCCCGTCAGGTTCGAACTCGGGCGAGAGATTCCCCGTGACAGAAAGGGCGCCATTGACCGGCGTGCGTTGGCGGACGCCGCCGCGCGGCTCGACGCTCCAATGGCCACCGCGGAAGAATATCTGGCGCCCCGCGACAATCTGGAGATCCATCTGACGCAGATCTGGATGGACGTCCTTCACACGGACCTGGTCGGAATCCGCGACAATTTCTTCCGGCTCGGCGGACACTCCCTGATCGCCACGCAGATCGTCGCGCGGATCAACGATACCTTGCAGGTCGAAATACCGCTCCAGCGTCTGTTCGAGGCGCCGACGATCGAGCAGTTGGCCGCGCTGATCAAGCCCATGGTCCGTTCGGATCCCCAGCCCCAGGTCACCACCATCGCTCGCATCGACAGGGACCGGCCGATCCCGCTCTCCTTTGCGCAGCAGCGCCTATGGTTCCTGGACCAGTTCGATCCGAACAGCGCCGTCTACAACATCGTGCTTCCCGTGCACTTCGCTGGGCCGGTCGACGCGGCGATGCTCGAAGGCGCGCTCAATGACCTCATCGCACGCCACGAGACGCTGCGCACGACGTTCAGCACGATCGAGGGCGACCCGGTTCAGGTCATTTCCCCGTCGTTGAAAATCAAGATTCCGGTGCATGACCTTCGCAAGGCGCCGGAAAGAAGCAGGAAAGTCGAGCTGCAGCGCCTGATTACACGGCAAGCTCAGGCGCCGTTCGATCTCAAGAACGGACCAGTCCTGCGCGGCGAGCTCATATGCTTGTCCAACAACGAAAATCTGCTCCTCATGACCATTCATCACATCGCGGCCGATGGCTGGTCGATGGAGATCATTTCCAGGGAGCTTCTCGAGCTGTACGACGCCCGGCGCAACCGCAGGCCTTCGTCGTTGCCCGACCTGCCGATCCAATATGCGGACTTCGCCTGCTGGCAGCGCCGGTACTTGTCCGGCCCGTTGCTGCAGCGGGACACGACCTATTGGAAAGAAAAACTCAAGGGCATGCCGCCCCTGCTCGACCTGCCGGCGGACCGACCGCGACCGGCGATGCAATCCTTCACGGGCGGCATGCATATGTTCACCTTGCCCCCGTCGCTCCTGAAGGGGGTCAAGAGCTTCTCCGAGCGGGAGCAGGTAACCCTTTTCACGACGTTGCTGTCGGCGTTCTATATTCTTCTTTATCGATATACCGGCCGGGAAGATCTGGTGGTGGGCTCCCCGATCGCCAATCGGGTGCGTCCGGAACTTGAAGGGCTGATCGGCTTCATTACCAACACCCTCGTGCTGCGCACCCAGTTTACGGCGAATTCCTCATTCCGCGCCCTGGTTTCGGAGGTGCGCAAGGTGACGATGGAAGCCTTCACGCACCAAGGCATTCCGTTCGAGAAGTTGGTCGAGGAGATCCAGCCGGAGAGAAACCTCTCCTACAACCCGCTCTTCCAGGTGATGCTCGCCCTGCAGAACACCGGCCGCCCTGTGGAAGTCGGCGGCGCGCCCGACGGGGAAACGCCCACGCTGAGCGCGGGGGTCTCCAAATTCGACCTGACGATGTTCCTGTCGGAAACGGCGAAAGATTTCAGCGCCGGAATTGAATATAATTCCGACCTGTTCGACCTGTCGACGGTTGAACGTTTTGCGGGACACTTCAGCGCCTTGCTCACCGCGGCGCTGGACGAGCCGGACCGTCCCATATGGTCGCTGCCGATGCTTCTCCCGGCCGAAACGACCGCGCTCGCAGACTGGAACGACACCGAAGACCCGATCCATGCGGAAATCTGCCATGTGCTGTTCGAGAAGCAGGCGGCGTCGCATCCCGACGAAGTCGCGCTGGTCGTTGGAGGGGAAAAGACGACCTACAGGGACCTCAATTCCCGCGCCAACGCCCTGGCGCATCGCCTGATCAAGCTTGGGGTGAAGCCGGGTTCCCGGGTCGCCATTTGCATCGAGCGTGGAGTGGATCTGATCGTCGCCCTGATCGCGACGCTGAAGGCGGGGGCGGCCTATGTCCCGATCGACCCCGCCTACCCGAAAGACCGCATCGCCTTCATGGCGGCGGACGCGCACGTCGCGCTCGTGCTGACCCAGAGCGCGCTGCGCGGCGAACTGGCGGGAGCGGCCGGCACGCTCGTCGCCGTCGACACGTTCAAGACCCCGGCCGCCGCCCGCGACAATCCGAACGTGCCCGTCGCCGCCGACAGCCTCGCCTATGTCATCTATACCTCCGGATCGACGGGCAGGCCGAAGGGCGTCGTAATGCCGCATGGCCCGCTCGCGTCCCTGATCCGCTGGCAAATCGCTCGATCCGCGCTGCCGAGGGGCGCGCCCACCCTGCAATTCGCGTCGTTGAGCTTCGACGTCTCGTTCCAGGAGATCTTTTCGACTCTGGGCGCAGGTGGAACGCTCGTGCTCGTCGACGAGGATCAGCGCCGGGACCCGCTCGCGCTATGGGCGTTGCTGCACAAGGAAGACGTACGGCGGCTCTTCATGCCGTATGTCGCGCTACAGCAGCTGGCGGAGCATGCTCGGCACGCGCCCGCCCTTCCTCGAGCGTTGACCGAGCTGATTACGGCCGGTGAACAACTCCAGATCACGCCGCAGATCGCCGAAATGACCGCCCGGCTCGGCGCCAACCTGTACAATCAGTACGGGCCTACCGAGTCCCATGTCGTTACCGAACTCGAGCTCGCCGGCGCGCCCAGCGACTGGCCGGTGCGCCCGTCGATCGGCCGAATGATCCCCAATGCGAAGGTTCAGATTCTCGACCCGCATGGGCAGCAATGCCCGATCGGCGTTCCCGGCGAGCTTTGCATCGGCGGCGCCGCGCTGGCGCACGGCTATCTGGAACAGCGCGCCCTGACGGCCGAGCGCTTCATCCCTGACGCCCAGAGCACGAACGGAGGACGGCTGTATCGGACAGGCGACCGCGCGCGCTTCCTGGCGAACGGAGAGCTCGAGTTCCTTGGACGGTCGGACCAGCAGGTCAAGATTCGCGGCTACCGCGTCGAGCTTGGCGAGGTCGAGGTCGCGCTGCGGACGCATCCGTCGGTCCAGGAGGCGGTCGTGGTTGCGCGCGAAAGCCGCGGCGAACTTCGCCTGGTTGGGTACATTCAGGCCGATGCGGAATCGTCGGTGTCCACCGAGGACCTCCGGGCCCACCTTCGAGCCATCTTGCCCGAACACATGATCCCGACGTCGCATGTCATCATGGGATCGCTGCCGCTGACGCCGAGCGGCAAGCTCAGCCGCAGCAATCTGCCCGATCCGCACGAGGCGGCGTCCAGTCCGGGCATTGGGGCGCTCCCGAGCACCCCCGTGGAAATCGCGCTGGCGCGCCTGTGGAGCGAGATCCTTCAGGTGGAGAATGTCGGCGTCAAAGACAATTTCTTCGAACTGGGGGGGCACTCGCTGTTGGCCACGCGCGTCATTTCGCGAATCAGGGACGAGTTCGGGGCCGACCTGCCGGTCCGCCTCATGTTCGATAACCCGACGGTCGAGGCGCTGGCGATTGCGACGGTCGAAGCCATGCTCGAGACACGGGGAGACGATCAGATCGCCCGCCTGCTCGCGGACCTCGAACAAACGCCAGAGGAGGTGTCATAGCCTGACTTGATGGTCGCCCTCCGGCGGGCCGGGCTCGCCGCTTCCGGCTCTCCCGCATTGAAAGCTGGCCCTGAACCTGGAGCCTGGCGAAGAGGTCGGGAAACCGGAGAGGCGACTTCGACATGGTGACGACTTGCCCCAAAACCGCGCTCGGATCGGGCGAGGTCCTGCTCTATCGCACCGAGACGCCGCCGCTCTCGCGCGCGATGATCGCCCGCCTGAGCGCGAAGCTGGACCGCCACGAGCAGGACCGCGCCGCACGTTTCGTCTTCGAAACCGATCGCGCCGTATTCGTCGCCGCGCACGCACTACTTCGGCATACGCTAGGCATGATATTCGAAGGAGGCGCGATTCATTTTCGTACCGACGCTTACGGAAAGCCGGAACTCGACCTCGATTTCGAGCATGACGTCCGTTTCAACCTTTCTCATACCCGCGGGATGGTCGTTTGCGCCATTTGCCGCGACCATCCCATTGGGGTGGATGTCGAGGCGATAGACCGAAGCGTCGATTTCGAGATGCTGGCCGAGCAATACTTCGCCGCCCGGGAACACGAGCTGATCGTCGAAGCCCCGCCACAACAGCG
>Ga0209241_100183_pt1 | contig 13702 bp, 11 predicted proteins | sample UppTromiDAQMD001_FD_185831 | JGI IMG/M metagenome (GOLD analysis project Ga0209241, IMG submission 185831) | Upper troposphere microbial communities from Maryland, USA - DAQMD-001 (SPAdes) (version 2) | ecosystem: Environmental > Air > Outdoor Air > Unclassified | place: USA: Maryland, Virginia...
TAAGCCATCCCCCGGCCAACCCCTTCAATAGCAAAGCGGCTATCAACAGAACATGCCAAGCGACAAAAGAATGAGGACTCAATCTATCGGCTATTGCGTGAGTAAGAATCGTCAGCGGCCGCATCGCGAAATGCGGAGCTACTCCATCAGGACCGGTAATATAAAATATTCCGTATTTCTGATAAAGCCCAAGAATACCCCACTCTTCAATAAGCGCCCCCATTTCAAACCCAAAAGGGAGCCAGAGTGCAACGACACATAAACCTGCCAGCAGAGCATACCAGACAAGATATGAAATTTGATTTTTTTTGTATAACAAAATATTGCCCAATAATAAATATATCAACCAGCTCTCTGATCAATACAATGTGCAGGAACACCTACGTACGTGCCTTTTTTTTCAAGATTATCTTTCACGACCCCTCCCGCGCCCACCACAATCTCATCATTGATTTTGATACCATCAATAACGGTCGCGCCCGCGCCAATCATCACAAACCCCCCGACTTTGCAACGACCAGCCACCGTGGAGTTTACTGAAATATGTGTATAGGCTCCTATTGAACATTCATGTTCAACGATAGCTCCCGAATTGACAATGCATCCATCTCCAATCTGGGCTAATGGTCCAATATGTGCCAGATGACCAATAAAGCATCCTCTACCTATTACACAGCCGGCCCCGATACTTGCTCGAGGTGAAGTCAATGTGGCAGTTTCCCAGCCTAGAGAATCAATCAAGGACTGCATTTCCGCGCGGCGCTTCCCATTGCCTGAAGCAGGAAATGCCGCCCATCCTTGTTTCAGCAGGCCCTGTACCAGGCTAGAAACCACGGGAAAGCCTAGAAAATTCTCGCCCTCCCTCGCATTCTCATCCCAAAATAGCAGGTCAGTCACTCCTGCAGCCAAGGCCACATCCGCTGCAGCACGCGCGTGACCTCCGAAACCGAGAACAAGCAAGCCAGAAAAAATTTCGAGGGAAGAGGAATGCAAACGCTGCTTCATGCGGGATTCTCTGTGGTTTCAACTGGAGATTCAACCATACCTTCGAGGATTTGCAAATGCTCGCTCGTTACGGTTGACCACGATCGCTCGCTCAAAGCATGATAGAAAGGCTGCTGTATTTTCAGCAATTCGTCTCTATTCTTCAGCGCCCACTCCATGCGCATTGCCATGTCTTTCCAATTGTATGGATCAAAAAATGTGGCAGCCTGCAAGGTTGGATCGGTCAAGACTTCTTCGGCAACGGAAATGCGGGACATCACTGCCGGAGTCCCTACAGATAACGCTTCTGTAAAAGTGAATGGACAGCCACCTTCGCTCAAGCTGGGATTTACAGCTATATGTGCCAAGCGATAGCAAGCCGCCAGTTCGGAGACACTTAAACCATGCAGGAAAATAACATCGTTCCCCAAACGACGGTCAATGACAAAGCGACTTACCTCGGGAGAGGAATGCATATTACCGGTGAGAATCAGTTTATAGCCAAGGAATCTATTTCTCAACAAATATTCATACGCAGTCAATAATGACATTACATTTTTATGCGGCCTTATCTGGCTGGCATAAAATATAAATTTGAAATCGCGGTTCTTAAATGTCGCCGTATAGAATGAACTGTCATTGCGCTCCATTGCTCTCTGCAATAGCGATTGACAATAGTAACGAGAGGTAGCAGCAGCATCGGGAAATCCAGCCACATCAATCCATTTCGAAAGATCGTTAGGAGCGTGTTTCACAACAGCGACTTCGTCCGGGGACTTTTGATATCGGTCAATCAATGTTTCCCATTTCACTGCCTCGCTGTACGTTACAAAGCGATCTCCTTGGGATATGGAATCGCTGATAGCCTCAAAGCTTTTCAAATAACGATTTCCGCCAATTTTTGCAAATCCTGTAGGAAAATCCTTTAAAACAACGTCTGGAACGCACATCAATCGAGGCGCTCGAATCTGATTGAAACTCGGCCAGAATGCGGTGGGACAATACCAAGCACGCACCTTGACCTGATCATCGATCAGCTGATGCATACGCTGAATTTCGACCTTCTGCATTTCGTCAAAAATTCGCAAAAGCCAATCTTCTTTTTCTGGATTAGAAAGAAACGATTTAACCTTCAAGCCTGCTTGTTTCCATATTTTTCTTGATGAACTTGGCAGCAGATGAACTGATTCTCTGGCAAGCTTGAAAGCCAAGGCCAACAGCACGATGGGAGCAGCAATCAGCAGCAGGGGAATGAGCAATGAAAATACTGCTACTGACTGAATTAAAAATATCAGTAAGGAGAGAATGCCATGCACGGCAACGGCACGCGACGCCAGGCGATGCCACAAAGCATCGAGCCCTTGCAGAACCATAGTTGCCAGGCGCTGATGCCATTTAGGAAAGCTTTTTTTCTTGGAGCTGAATTTCCGCCATGCCTCGAATGCCTTTAGTGCATAAGGCTTACCATCTGGCGAAACAATATCAACAGCATCCATGCAGACCTTCTCACTCTCGAAAAGATCTTGCAGTGACTTTCTCGACCAGCTCGGACACACAATAGTAAAACGGATATTCTCAAGCCCTTCCGCTCCCTTGAGAAACATTGCAAGATAGCGTCCCAAGCCTTCACTTCGCAGATCGGTCATTGGAGGAAAAGCCAAATAGATGCCGTATTTTTTCAAAGACATACGCGCACCTCTTGCCAATATGCACGACCATGGGCCGAAATGCGTTGCTCCTGCAATTTCTCTGCTGAAGGCAATTTTTCGCGCAAAGCCATGGAATTAATCTCCATCTCTTTCAGCTGCATGGCCATATTTCGCGGTTTGCCTGGATCCATCCAGGTCAGATTCAATGAAAATTGCTGGTCTATTTCATGCATGGCTGGATATTCACTGGACAAAGCCGGAACTCCAAAGCAGGCGGCCTCCACGACAGCGAAAGTTCCATTATCTATGCTGCCTGCATGCCACAGAAATTTTGCTTGGCTCAAGAGTCTTCTATACACTGCATCTGGCAATTCACCCATCCACTCGACACGTCTGCGCAATTTCCTGCTGGACTTGAATAAATTCTCCATCATCTTGAGATGAGGCCTACCCAAAGAGGTGATGTTTTTCGTATCGACTCCCGTAACGCGGCAATCCAGCCGGCCATCCAGTTCTTCGTAGTAGATACGCAAAGCCTCTGCAGCATTGGTGTGATTTTTGTGTGGTGCAGCATTGGTTGTCCAAATGAAATATGGCTTTTGAGAATCCTCTTCATCCATCGTCTGCCGGACGATGGGAAAATTAGGCGCCAACATTGGGACTTTGGCCAATTTTCTGGAACTTACTCCTGCATATTGCAGAGCATCTTCGGCGGTGAAATCAGTTGTGACAAGCACTCTCTGGGCAATTCTTGCAGCATCCAGAAAGGGTCTATCGGCTCCAAATGGAAGCACATCTGCATATCGCTGCAAATAATCGTAAACCATCAGAACAATGGGCTTTATCGGCAGAATGGGACACGATAGTCTGTCGCTGACTATGATCCACAAATCGCAATCCTGCACTTGATGAATTCCATCATCAGGAATAATGTACCTGTCTGAAGTGGGTTCCCAGCCATCAAATCCAGCATAGCGCATGGCCCTCCGAGCTTCTTGAGCCGAAAATAACTTCCAAGTAAACGGCCGACGAGCTATTTCATTCGGGAGATCGCAGAAATCGTCCTCACCATAAAGTGTAGGATCATCAAGATGCAATAAAACGACGTCAGCGTCTTCACCCCACTGCCGACTCCCCTCATACAAGGCCTGAGCCAATGCCTGCGCACCTCTAAGACTTCCGCCTCTGTATCTGATTGGCAATACAATGGCTATTTTTTTTCTTTTAGCTCTCAGAGGTCTGCCTGCCTGCTCCTTTTTCCAGTTACTCAACTCCAATTCAATTCGTCTGAATTCGCTCCGCCAGGATTCAATGCAGTTTTCCATCCTCATTGGTTCCAGCAAGATGGTCTGGCTTGAACGGATCGAATCAATGAGTGCTTTGTCACCCGCCAGGATCTTTTCAATTTTCGCCCTGGCTTCTTTTTTTGTTTCACAACGGCCAGGAAGACCGATTCCACCCATTCGATCCAAAATTCCGCCAGACATGAAAATCAGCGGCATACCCGCACGAATAGCCTCAAACGGATGGTAATGAATGTGGTTCGGCTCTTGACTGTGATAATACATGACGCGACTTTGCGTCATATTCAACTTATGCCTGACATCGTCCACAAACCCAAGGACTTTCGGGTCATCTACATGAATGGGCTGGGCACCAGCTATGACATAATTCAGTCCGTGGAAATCCTTTGAAAAATCTTCGTAGATTTTTTTGTAGTAGCCATTAAATCCGATGTCGGGACAAACAAAATAAATCTGATTTTCCGAACCTCTCCAATCTTCAGACTGCGTTATGTTTGCCAAACCCAAAGGCAGATAGCTTCGACGGTTTTTTATGAAATCAGCTTCTTCATCTGCCAGATGCGAATATGCCTCTCCGAAATAAAATCGACGACCCAGTTTCTTGAAGGCATGCTGAATACCGAAATGATCAACCTGAAAAGTGTAAGAACTTGATTTATCCAAGCCATATGCGCGCCAGATAACTACGCCATTGAAATAATTGGCAGCATTTATCAAGACAACGGGATCATGAAGTACTAAAAAAACCACATCGAAGTGGTTATTCGCAATTTCCCAAGCTTCCTTACTGGCACCTCGGTACCAATCGGCATCGTTCAGGATCTTCAATTCTTTTGCCGAAATATCAAGTCCAGCATCTTCAGACCAGTCTACATTGGCACTTCTGAATCCTGGATCAGAAGGATAATTTTTCGGTAGAAATATCTTTTGAATCCCAATCTTCTTGAGGATCGAAATCTCGAACTTTCGAGCAGAGGTATGATTCAAAAGCCACATCACCCTCAACGCATTTTCAGAATTCATAGTATTCCATTATTGGTTTTATAGACACTCACCGCATTTGTGATGTCCCCATCAAAAATTATTTCTCCATGATCAAAAACCAATCCACGCTGGCAGAAATTCTCCAATGCCTTGAAATCGTGGGATGCCAATATGAGTATCTCGGCTTGTTCAATCAGCCCTGCAATCCGCCGTTGAGCCTTTTCCATAAAATTTGCATCTCCGGCACCAATCACCTCATCCAGCAAAAGAACATCACCGCCTACTGCGGTAGATATCGCAAAGGCAAGCCGCACCTGCATGCCTGCTGAATAGGTCTTTATGGGATAGTCTATAAATTCCCCGAGACCTGCAAACTCAACAATTTCAGCTTCCTTCTTGCGCATGAACGCAGGAGAAAGTCCCAACAGCAGTCCTCTATAGAGGATATTCTCACGACCTGTAGCATCTGGCTCGAAACCCAGACTGAGATCAAAAAGAGAGCGTATTTCCCCTTCCACGTTCAATCGACCACTGGAAATTGGATACAGGCCGGCAATCGTTTTCAGAAAAGTACTTTTCCCAGCCCCGTTGTGCCCTATCAGTCCAATTCGTTCACCAGCTCTTATTTCAAGGTTAATGTTCTTTAGCGCATGCACATCGTGCAGACGGCCACCTTTTTCTTCTTGTTTGCGAAAAACATTGGTCAAAAATGACTTTAACGAACGTTCCTTGAAAGCTACAGAGGCATAGTGCAAATTCACCGACTCCAGCCTGATATGTGGATTTTTCATAAATAGAAAATCACCTTGGATTCAGATCTCTTTCCTACAGCCCAAGCAATCAAAGCAAACACGGCCGCCAAGAGCAAAGAGTATGCGTAGTTTTCCCAAGTTGGCCATTGGCCCTCAAGCAATGGCGCCCTAATCAGCTGAAGCAAATGATATACAGGATTCTGATCTACTAAGAATTCCATACCACCTTGCCTGAACATCTTCGCCTCAAAATACACCGGAGAGATAAACCACAAGGCTTGCAACAACAGGCCTGCCGCATGGGGGATATCTCTGAATCTGACACCGACATAGGCCAACAGAGTAGACAAGGGCCAAGCAATCAACGCAGCAATAGGAAATATACTGAAGGATGCCAGCCAACACCAGCCAAAATTCTGGGGCATGACAATGATGGACCACCTATATACTGCCACGCTTGCCAATGCAAGAACTGCCAAGCTTCCAATGGTCGTACGCAATGTATATATTGCCAGCGGGTGCTTGCACTGTCGAATATATGCATCCGCCTGAACAAAGGAAAGAGATCCACCGGTTACATTTGCCGCGATAAACTCCCAGACGATGATGCCTGACAGCACATACGGCGCATATGTTGCTATGTCCGAGTTGAACATATTGCTAAGAACGACAGCCAGCAAAGCTGTCATTCCCAGGGGCTGAATAATCGACCACAAGGCTCCAAAAAAAGATCTGCGCCAACGAGACCTCAGATCAGACATCGCCAAATGAGTCCAAAAATATCTGGATTTCCAGATTCCTTGCCAATAGCTATACATCAGCAACTCCAAGTCCGATGTTTTTTCCAGAAATCATTTTTTATCTTTCCAAAAATAAGCATAGCTACAGCAAATCAAGTATTTCATACCATACCGCTATTTTCTGGAATCTGATCAGTTCCAAGAATCAATCGGTACGCATTAATTTTCGGGATCACAGAATTAAATCGTCCAAAAGCAATGCGTACCGAACAATACCTCATCAGACCTAGGCAAAATACCGAGAAATACTTTCACTTACCAAAGCAACCTCGTCCTGAGACATGCCTGGGTAGCTGGGCAAATTGATACCGCGCTCCGATATAGACTGTGCCACAGGGAATTGCTCTTGCGTGTAGCAATGAGGCATCGAATTCGCCAAGTAAAAAACAGGACGAGTCTCTACGCCCTTGCTCTTTAAATAATCCCTCAGAGGAGCACGTTCAGACGCCTCGTTTACAGCGATGGAACACATCCAGAAGGAATGCCGGGTATCCGGAAGCTCTGAATGGAATTTCAGCGGTAATTTTTCCAGTGCCGCTTCATACCATATCGCAATTTGACGTTTTTTCTCCAATATCTCGTCGGCCTTCTCCAACTGTGCCAAACCGATGGCCGCACAGATATTCGTCATCCGATAGTTATAGGCAACCACATCATGCCAGTATTCACGAGTCTTCGAGACGCCCTGGTTTTTCAGATGAAAAGCTCGCTCAATAACCTCAGGATCGTTCGCCACCACCATGCCACCTTCTCCAGTGGTTATGGTCTTATTCCCAAAGAATGAAAAAGTGGCAACATCCCCAAACGTCCCTACATGCTTTCCTTTGTAGTAGGAGCCGAATCCTTCTGCACAATCCTCTATCAACAGAAGATTTTTCTCTCGGCAAATCTTGACGATTGGATCCATATCGCAAGCAAGACCATATAGGTGGACTACCATCACGGCCTTTGTGCGGTCAGTGATCTTCCTCAGAATGTCTTCCGGATCCACTTGCCAGCTATGTGCCAATGAATCTACATAAACAGGTGATGCACCTGTTTGAATGATGGTATTGACCGATGCGATATATGTGAGTGCAGGAACGATGACTTCATCGCCTGCCTTTATTCCAATCGCTTCCAATGCAAGGTGTATTGCAACCGTTCCATTGTTGACACTAGTCGCTTTGTGTACGCCAATGTACTCGGCGAAACCATTCTCAAACCGTCCGATGAACTCGCCTTTGGACGATATCCAAGTCGAATCCAGGCATTGATTGACGTAGTTCTTTTCTTGCCCGGTGAAATAAGGTTGATAAACAGGAATCATTTTTTTACCTCGTCACTTATCTCATTCGTGGTAATTAAAGTACTTGAATCCATGCTGCTTGACCAGCTCATCGCGTTGAGCCTCCTTCAAGTCTTCACGCATCATTTCAGACACCAGCTCCTGGAAAGAGGTCTGAGGAACCCAGCCGAGCTTCTCCTTCGCCTTGGAGGGGTCACCCAGAAGTGTTTCAACCTCGGCCGGACGGAAATAGCGTGGATCAACGGCGACAATGCACTTTCCAGAGGCAATGTCGTATCCCTTCTCATCAACGCCCTCCCCTTGCCAACGGATTTGGATGCCCACTTCTTTGGCTGCCAGGTCCACGAATTCTCGGACCGAGTGCTGCTCACCCGTAGCAATCACAAAGTCTTCCGCCTTGTCCTGCTGCAGCATCAGCCACTGCATCTCAACATAGTCACGCGCGTGACCCCAGTCGCGAAGCGCATTCATATTTCCAAGATAAAGGCATTCTTGCAGTCCAAGCTTGATGCGCGCTAGAGCACGCGTAATCTTTCGAGTCACGAATGTTTCACCGCGAATCGGAGACTCATGATTGAAAAGAATTCCGTTGCACGCGTACATGCCATAGGCTTCCCTGTAGTTGACCGTGATCCAGTAAGCATACATCTTAGCCACGGCATAGGGTGAACGCGGGTAGAAAGGCGTTGTTTCTTTTTGAGGTATTTCTTGAACTAGGCCGTAGAGCTCGGATGTCGATGCCTGATAGAATTTTGTCGTATCCTTCAAACCCGCAATACGAATTGCTTCCAGAATTCGAAGTGTACCCAATGCATCCGAATTGGCCGTATATTCCGGCTCCTCAAAAGAAACCGCCACGTGACTTTGAGCAGCAAGATTATAGACTTCATCGGGCTTGACTTCCTGCACCACACGAATGAGGCTGGAAGAATCTGTCAAATCTCCATAATGCAAGGTCAGGTCATAGCCCTTGTTATGTGGATCGTGGTACAGATGGTCAATACGGTCTGTATTGAACAAAGAAGCGCGTCGACGCACGCCATGGACCTCGTAATTTTTCTGAAGTAGAAACTCGGCCAGATATGCGCCATCTTGCCCAGTAACGCCAGTAATCAATGCAATTTTCTTTTTCATTTAAAACCCATTACCTGATCAATATAAAACAGCAATATTATTTATAAAATAATTTACCGCGACTAGATGCAAATTTGCACTTTGCTTTTTTGCAATGAATTTTGCAGAAATATTTACAAAATCGCTTTGTATTTATTCCCAGCAATCTACCATCAAGCCAACCGTTGAACACGCCCATAGGTGTCTTCAAACCTGACGATATCGTCTTCCCCCAGATAGCTCCCGGACTGTACTTCAATGATTTCCAGTGGAACCTTTCCAGGGTTTGCCAGCCTGTGCACATGGCCGAGCGGAATGAAAGTCGATTCATTCTCCCCAAGGAGAAATGTTTTTTCGCCATTGGTCACTTCCGCAGTACCTTTGACCACCACCCAATGCTCGGCTCTGTGGTGGTGCATTTGAAGGCTCAGGCTTGCTCCGGGATTGACCACAATGCGTTTGACCTGAAAGCGCTCTCCGTTGTCGATGCTGTCATACCATCCCCAAGGCCGATGCACCTTGCGATGCGAGTGCGCCAGCGCGTGACCGCTCTGAGCAAGATGGCTGACGATTTTCTTGACATCCTGGGTTCGGCTCTTGTCCACAACCAGCACCGCATCCGGCGTTTCCACCACTACCACGTCCTGCAGCCCTACGCCCGCGACAAGCCTGCTGCTGGAAAGCAGCAAGGAATTGGCACAGCCGTGCTGCACGGCATCACCCATAAGCGCGTTGCCCTCATCGTCCTGATCGCGTACATCCCACAGCGCGTCCCAGGCTCCGACATCCGACCAACCGGCTTGCAATGGCACCACTTGCGCAGGGATCCCCAGTTGCGGCATGGCGGGCAGGCGCTCCATCACGGCATAGTCAATCGAGTCCGACGGGCAGGCGGCAAAGGCTGCTGCGCCGGGACGGATGAAATCCAGGTCGCGTTGCGCCGATTGCATGGCACTGCGGCAGGCATCCAGAATATCCGGCCGGCAGTGTTCCATGGCCTTGATCCAGACACTGGCGCGCACCATGAACAGGCCGCTGTTCCACAGATAGTTGCCCGCCTCCAGGTAGTGCCTTGCACGCTCCACATCGGGCTTTTCCGCAAAGCTTTCCACGCGATGCACGCCTGGCTCGCCAGATTCGCTGAACTGGATATAGCCGTAGCCTGTCTCGGGGCGATCAGCCACGATGCCGAAGGTCGCCATGCTTCCCTGGCAGGCCTGCACATAGGCTTTGTGAACAGCCCCGTGGAAGGCCTGGCGATCGGCCACCACATGGTCGGCCGGCATGGCCAGAAGGATGGGATCTGCCCCATCCGCGCATGCGTGCAAAGCTGCCAGCGTCAGCGCAGGAGCCGTATTGCGGCCTGCAGGCTCCAGCAGTATTGCAGCGCCCCGAATCCCCACATGCATCAACTGGCTGGCAGCCAAGAATCGATGCTCCACGTTGCACACCAGAAGCGGTGCCAGGGCCTGGGGGACTTGGGCCGTCAGGCCGCGCAACCGCGTCGCCGTCTGCTGGAGCATCGTCTGGCTGTCAGCCAATGCCAGAAATTGCTTGGGATAGGTTTCGCGGGAGAGCGGCCACAGACGGGTGCCGGAACCTCCACACAAAATGACGGGGAGCAAAGGTGAGTTCATGATGAAGAAGCGTTGGAAGAAGCTGTGCTGCGCAAGGTTTCGGTATCCGCCTCCAGCATGGCAAGCCGCTGATTCAGCCGGCGTACGTCGCGCTCGATGCGCGTGTTCATCATGTCGGCATGCAGAGCCTTCAAAAACAGTACGACACAGGCCAGCAGCAGCAGGATGGCTGGCGGATAGCTGATACCCAGCACAGCGGCGATGCGGTCAACCAGCCCCGGCCAGACACCCAGCACCACGGCAGCCACGGCGATGACGACCCAAAAAAGCCCGTGCATGAGGTAGAGATGGTCGCGCCGGATCAGGTACAGGATCAGCGCGGCCAACCCTATGCCCATGAAAGTCGTTGTTACCTGAAGGGATGCCATATTGATAATCAAAAGCTACCGAATGAACCCATTCGGTTGATGCAGGGCACGCCTGAAAACAGCGCAATGGCGGTCTGAAACAGGCCAAGCCGCCAACGAAATACGTAAAACCTCCCATTGTAGGTTCCGCATCATGTTCCGAAGTCGCTTCCCCCTCTCGTTTCGCCCTGGCCTTGACAGGGATGTGGCGCCGTATTTCACAGCCCCTGCAGAAGCGGAAGGATCAAGCCTTGGTGACAGGCGACGCTCCTGCAGCACTACACTGAAGCATTGACCTGATGCACCGACCACGCACTGTTGCTTGCGTGCACCTTCATATATGCCATCTTCCACCACCCAGCTCCTGGTCATAGACCCCCAGAACGACTTCTGCGATCTGCCTGAGGACTGGTGTCCTGGCGGGCAACGTCCCAGCCTTCCCGTGGCGGGCGCACATGCCGACATGCAGCGGCTGGCCGGCTGGATACGGCGCGAGGGACTGAAACTCGATGCGATTACGGTGACGCTGGACTCGCACCAGCGCTACGACATCGCCCATCCGGCTTTCTGGCAACAGGGCAATGGCGACGACAGCGGCGATGTAGCGCCGTTCACCGCGATCACGGCGGCGCAGGTGCGGGCGGGGGTGTTCCGGCCGCGCAACGCCGAGGCGCTGCAGCGCAGCCTGGACTATCTGGATGCACTCGAAGCCAATAGCCGCTACACGCTGATGGTCTGGCCCGTGCACTGCGAGGTGGGCAGCTGGGGCCACGGTATCCATGCCGATGTGCTGGCGGCCTGCGGCGACTGGCAGCAGCAGCGCCAGCGCGCCGTGTACAACGTTTTCAAGGGGCTCAATCCCTGGACCGAGCACTACAGCGCGCTGCTGGCCGAGGTGCCGGACCCTGCCGATCCGGCGACCTTGCTGAATACGGCCTTGCTGGAGCGGCTGGCCCAGGCAGACATGCTGGTGGTCGCGGGCGAGGCGAGCAGTCACTGCGTGCGCTCCACGGTCGAGCATCTGGTCGAGCACCTTCCCCATCCTGAGCGCATCGTGCTGATGCACGACGCCATGAGCCCGGTGCCGGGCTTCGAGTCCGCGCACCATGATTTCCTTGCAGCCATGCAGGCCCGCGGATTGCGGCTGGCCTCCAGCCAAGAACTCCACCTGTAGGGGCGGACCGCCTTCACGCGCGCAGCCCCCTTTCCTGTTTCCCCAGCATCGCACCATGGCTCCCATCATCACCAGCCTGCTCGACACCGATCTCTACAAATTCACGATGTGGCAGGCCATGCTGCACCGCAATCCCCAGACCGAGGCCGAATACGAATTCGTCTGCCGCACGAAGACGGCCTTCCCGCTGGCCGAGCTGCTGCCCGAGGTGGAGCGCGAGCTGGACGCCCTGTGCGCGCTGCGCTTCACGCCCGAAGACCTGGCCTACCTGGGCGGGCTGCGCTTCATGAAGAGCGACTTCATCGACTTTCTGCGCATCTTCCAGTTCCAGCGCGCCTTCATCCGTGCCTGGGCCGATGGCGACACCCTGCACATCGAGGCCAAGGGCCCCCAGGTTCATGTGATGGGCTTCGAGATCTATGTGCTGGCCATCGTCAACGAGCTGTATTTCCGGCGCTTCGACGCCGAGGCGGCGCTGGCCGAAGGCCGCAGGCGCCTGGCCGGCAAGATCGAGCGCCTGCGCCACCTGGCCTGCGAGGCCAGGCTGCGCAATCCCTTCGAGCTGTTCGACTTCGGCGTGCGCCGGCGCTTCTCGGGCGCCTGGCAGCGCGAGGTGGTCCAGGCCTTTGCCACGCAGACGGCGCAGTGGTTCAAGGGAACGTCCAACGTGCTGCTGGCGCGCGACTTCGGCATCGTGCCCATCGGCACCATGGCCCATGAGTACCTGCAGAGCTACCAGGCCCAGGGCGTGCGCCTGCGCGACTTCCAGATCGCCGCGCTGGAGGACTGGGTGCAGGAGTACCGGGGCGACCTGGGCGTGGCCCTGACCGACACCGTGGGCATGGATGCCTTCCTGGCCGATTTCGACATGTACTTCGCCAAGCTCTTCGACGGGCTGCGGCACGACTCGGGCGACCCGTATGCCTGGGGCGAGAAGGCCATCGCCCACTACCAGAAGCTGCGCATAGACCCGCAGGCCAAGCGCCTGGTGTTCTCCGACGGGCTGGACCTGGACACGGCCCTGGCCCTGTACCAGCGCTTTGCCGACCGCATACAGCTGGGCTTCGGCATCGGCACGCGGCTGACCAACGACATGGGGCTGGAGACCATCAACATCGTGATGAAGCTCACCCACGCCAACGGCCAGCCCGTGGCCAAGATCTCGGACTCGCCGGGCAAGACGCTGTGCAACGACGAAACCTATCTGGCCTATCTGCGCCAGGTCTTCGGCCTGGCCCAGCCTGTCGCCGTCTGACACCGCCTGACACCGCCTGACACCGCCAAGGCTCCATTCATGCTGCGCATCACCATCGCCCAACTCAACCCCACCGTCGGCGACATCGCCGGCAACGTGGCCCGCATGGCCGAGGCCGCTGCCCGCGCCGCGCACGCGCAGGCCGACCTGCTGGTCTTTCCCGAGCTGTCGCTGTGCGGCTACTACCCTGGCGACCTGCTGGACGAGCCCGCCTTTCGCGAGCGCCTGGAGCAAGGCTTGCAGCAGCTGCTGCAGGCCACGCGCCAGTGGCCGCAATTGCACTGGGTCATCGGCGCGCCTACGCGCGCCAGCGGGCCGGGCAAGCCGCTGCACAACAGCCTGCTGGTGCTCAAGGACGGCGCCGTGCGCCTGCGCTACGACAAGCAGCTGCTGCCGACCTACAACATCTTCGACG
>Ga0209241_100205_pt1 | contig 12917 bp, 17 predicted proteins | sample UppTromiDAQMD001_FD_185831 | JGI IMG/M metagenome (GOLD analysis project Ga0209241, IMG submission 185831) | Upper troposphere microbial communities from Maryland, USA - DAQMD-001 (SPAdes) (version 2) | ecosystem: Environmental > Air > Outdoor Air > Unclassified | place: USA: Maryland, Virginia...
GCGCCGGCCATGCAAAGCCTTCGGGCACGCGCAGCTGCTCGTCGGCATCAATGAACAGCAGGTAGTCACCGTGCGGCCGCGCCAGCTCCAGCGCCTCGTTGCGGTTGTGGGCGAAGTCCACCCAGGGCCGCTCGTGCAGGCTGCCGGGTATGCCCTCCATGCACTGGCGCACCAGGTCCTGCGTGCCATCGCTGGAGCCCGTGTCCACGATCACCCAATGGTCCACCCACGGCTTGACCGAGGCCAGGCAACGCGCGATCACCGGGGCCTCATTCTTGACGATCATGTTCAGGCAGATATGGACGCGGCGCGCAGGTCGCATAGCGAGCTCACTGGCAGGAGGCCACCACGATCAAACCGGTAACTGCCGTATTGAAGGCCTGGGTGCCAACCAACTGCACAGTCATGGTGTCGCCTGGCGCGTAAGTGGCGGGGCCGGACACATCACATGTGGGGTTGGCATTGGAAAGCGTACAGATCGGCACGCCCGACACATTGGAGAAGTTCTCGTTTACGCCTCGACGCAGCTGCAGCGTCAGGCTCAACGCCCTGTTCTCTGTCAGCATGGCGCGCAATGAAGCATTGGTGCATGAGGTGTGTACCATGCGCTGCGCATCGGTCTCGAATGTGTTACCGCCGCCGTTGGCAAACAAATAAATTGTGCCGTTGCCAGCGCTGTTGCCGCGGGCAGGAGTTGTATACGTCTGGAAAAACCCACCCGAGCCTGCAGGCCCCTGGACTCCTGCAGGGCCTGTGGGGCCTTGAAGTCCAGCTCCTGTGGCACCCGTCACGCCTTGGATGCCCTGGATTCCCTGAATGCCTTGCGCGCCCTGGGGCCCTGTGGGACCTGTGTCACCCTGGACCCCGGTCGCGCCCGTAGCTCCTGTCATGCCGGTCGGGCCCGTCGGGCCGGTTGCACCCGTGGCCCCTGTAGGTCCGGTAGGTCCAGTCGCGCCAGTGGCCCCCGTCGAACCCGTGGCGCCTGGTGTGCCAGCACCGGTGGCCCCAGTCGGGCCAGTGAGACCCGTTGCGCCCGTAGGCCCAGTGGGTCCTGTGGCCCCCGTGGCGCCCGTCACGCCAATAGCGCCTGTTGCCCCCGTCGCGCCCGTGGCACCTGTCGCTCCAGTAGCCCCTCCACCCACGCCGGGAGCGCAATGCACCAATTGTCCAGTCGCGCCGTCAACACACAGCAGCTGGTTGCCAGTGGCCGCATCAGCAGGCAGTGCTGGTACCAGAACTTCGCCGGTGTTTTGCACTCGCAACCGCTCGGCGCCTGCCGAATTCTTGATCACGAAATTGCCGCCTGCAGGCATCGTGATGCTGATGTCTGCAGCATGCGCTGTGGGAGCCAGGAAACCGGCGCCCATGCACATAGCAAGCATAAGGCGTGAGGGGATAGAAGTTTCTTTACGGGACATGGTTTAGCTGCCGATGAGATAGAAGCACGTCCATGCAGGCTCACAACAGCCACACGAGGACGAAAACGAAGGATCAGTTCAAGACGTTGTGCGGGTGCGGCGTTGTCGACGAACAGCCACACCACCGAGCATCAGGCTCAGCAACATCAACCCGTAGGTACTGAGCGTTGGAATACTGGCCGGAGAGGCTGCTACAACAGCCCCGATCTGAACATTGCCAGGCACGATGCTTCCACTGGGGTTTGACAGCGTGGCGCCAGGCCCCATCGTGACGACGGCAGTGCCGGGGCCCGAAGAGGTCAGGATCACCGGCTTTCCAGGCGTGCCAAGGGTAAGTGTGCCCAGCACCGTGAGGTTGGTGCCCGCAGGAAGGACGATGGTGGGCGGCAAGGGACCCGTGCTGATCAACGTCAGGTCCTTCACGACGATGTTGCCGCTCAGTTGAAGGGTGGAACCAGGTGCGCAGGTGTCCGACAGCACCACGCTGCTGGTGCCCAGGTTCAATGGCACTGTGCTCGTAAGGTCACCACTGACGTTCAGTTGCCCCCCTGTCCCAGTGACCGTAGCCCCTGAGTCGAAAGCGAACGAGCCAGTGTCAAAACTCCCCGTACCCAAAGTCAACTCGCCCTGCATGATGACCGCCGTGCAAGGAAGCTGAAAAGAGCCTCCAGCAAGATCAATGCTGCTCCCCGGCGGCATGACCATCTGTCCCCATGCCGATCCACACACCGCTGCGCTCAGAACCAGCGAAGCAAAGCTACGCTTACCAAGTCCTACCATTTGATGATCTCCGCGACGGGGCTTCAATCCCCTCAGTTTTCAAGCGGGCATGCAACCTCCCTGGTACACGCCCGAGCGGCACGATCATCAGATACAAAATAGCATTTAGTTAACAAAAATTAACAATTGATGGCATCGTTTCATTTGCCGAAAACTATTAACCATTAGCATGCTACCGAACTGGAGCGCACGTCGGGTGCCAAGAATGAAAAAGCCCTGGCCGGTCTGGCACAGGGCTTCCTTGGTCAAAACACGGGAGCGCAGCTCCCGCAGCGCCCTCCCCTCATAGCAGAGAGGCAGGCTTCCTCTATCTGCGCATCTACAGGCGGCGCGCGGCGATCTGCAGGCGCTCGGCCAGCGTGGGCTTTGCAGCCAAGCGCTCTGCCGTTACCAATACACCGTCGTGGCCTTTTGCCGCCCGCGCAATGAGTGCAGTGCCCAGAGAAGACACACAGTCAAATAATTAAAGGGTGCACAAGCACCCTTTAATTATTTTATATCCTCGAACTAAGAAATCAATCCAATTAGTCCTTCCTTAGTCAAACATTGAGCGGCAGAAAATTTCCAATTCTTGTCATTCTCCCTCTTCAAAGCGAAGAAATTTTCGTCAACTGTGACCAACCCATTTTTATGCATCGGATTCTTATATGTTCTCTTGACACCTAAGCTTGCTACTAAATATTGTTGGTACTTTTCGATTGAAACCTGACCAATCTCCTCCCCTACTAGGGTAGGTCCATAAATTTGTGAAGATTTAACGTCTCTTTCAAAATCCCTGCGAATCATTTCTATTCCTGCAGCAGACTTTGGAAGAATCAGCCAATCGATGACCTCACTCCATGTGCCCTGGCCTAGTAGTTTTAGCAGTCGCTGCCGATCTTTGCGCAAAAGATCTTCATCATTACTTGCGATCGCAAGCATTGGGACTGCACTGGCCAAAAGAAGCAGTATGAAACGTGAACGCTTCATCTCAACACCTCCTCAAAACCTTTTGCGTGAGCATACTCCCAATATCCACCACCTTCGACAGGAACCCACTTCAAGAAGACGCGGACATCCATCACCCTATCAACATAGGGACTCTCTGGTTCAAATTTCATGTCAATGTGCGCTTCTGCACCATTCTTTTTAATCCTGTAACTCACAGTGCCTATAGGATCATTCGCCTTAGCCAGTAGAGGGCGTTGATTCTTCCCTAGAACTTCAGGATCATTCCAAAGAATTTGACGAATTGACTGGAGATCATGATTAATTTTTACAGTTACCTCACCCGTAGACGAAACGGGAACTGTTGGCTTGGCGGACAGGATCACCAGCGAATAAAGTACAGAGGCAGCCTTAGGATTTATAAAAGCGACTTCCTCAATATCTCTAGCCCCTGCCTTCAAGAACAGTCTCTCCTCAATAGCAGCTAGTGCCTCATCCTGAAACATCGTTACAGCTTCATTATCTTCGTTCTTCGCAAACATTCCGTATGCACAGAACTTCATGCATGGCACACAATCTCCCGTGGGCTCCACTGCGACAGCCGCGCGATTAATTGGATAAATTTTCCTACTGCAGTCATAGCAATTACGCATTTCAAGATTGCATTGATCGGGATCGGCAGCATAAGCGGCCCCAACGAAACCTGCAAAAACAAATGCAAAACCAACAACAAACCTATCAAACATAGCGCCCTCAATTTGAAAGATGAAAAATTATTCTTAGATTTCATTGTGGTAAGGCATGCTAGCCTAATTCCAACACCGGGACAACCCTCAACTGAAAAAAATATTAAAGTTGAGTGCGATATGAGTAGCAAGCAACCTATTTATAAACCTCTACCCAAGACCGAATGCATGCAAACTTTGAATCCACCATTAGATGTGAACTCAAACGATCGATGCCACAAAATCACTGCACTTAGCGCAAGCGGCTAAACCTATGTATTCACATCCCCAATCCCATTGAGTCGGTACCGCAGCACCGGTTTGCGCGCCGGCAGCTCGGTGAGCCGGCTTTCCACCTGGCCCTCACGCACCAGGTACAGCAGTGCCCAATCAATCTCCCCTTTGCTGCGGCCCAGGGCCAGCACCAGTTCGGAATGGAAGAACCAGCGCCCGGGGGCCTGGCGCAGAAACCGCAGCAGCACGTCGGTGCCACTTCCCGGGCGGATGACGCCTTGAGGGCGCGGGTTGTTGCGCCGCATGCCCTCTTCCTCCTGCCGGCCTTCCAATTGGCCAGCCATCCAATCCATGCAGTTCAAGCGGGGCCACCTTCTTGTTTTTGCGTGTCGTCGCGGTTCGTGTGCGCAGCCTTGGCTTCCAAGATGGTCCTCTTTCAAAAATCCAGAATCGGTATGGCGTTGAGCAGGCCCAGCGCCCACAGCACAGCGGCGCGGTCGCGGGCATCGGTGTTGGGAGCGCCGGCCAGCGCACGCCATGCCAAGACCTGGCGCAGGTGCGCGGCCATGAACGCGGCTTCCTTGCGCGCGGCAGGCGCAGGCCTCTGGTCAAGCCAGGTATGGCACGCGGCACAGCCCCAGGCGCTGTAGTGGTCGTCAGCCTTTCTGCGCTCCCCCTTCCCGTGGATGGACAGATTGCTGTGGCAGCAGACGACCGTGGTGGTGTCGTTCGTGCAGATCCCCGGTATCAGCAGCAGGCACTGCTGGCCCTTGGCCAAGGCACGCAGGCGCGGGTTGCGCTGGGCCACGGTCTTCGGCGCGGGCACGACCTGGTGCTGGTCGATGAGCGCCACAGTGGCAGCGCGCGGCCGGGCCTCGGCCATGGCGCGGGCGGCGCGGGCCTCCAGGCGCTGCTCGCGCGCCAGCTCGTGGGCAGGATGGGACGCAGGCGCGGCCCGCCGGCGGAATCCACGGCTTGCCATCGATCAGATCTCCCATGGCTTCTTGCCGCGCGCGGTGCTCGCGTTGGCGCGGCCGACCGTCTTCGGATCCGTCGTCGCCTGGCGCGTGATGCGCAGCCGCGTGGCCAGCGAGGACGCGGAGCGCACCTCACGCTCGCGCATCGCAAGCATGCGGTCGTAGCGCTTGAGGCCGTCATCGTCTGCCAGCCAGACGCGGTCGAAATTCTGGATCTCATCTTCCAGGAGCTGGGCCTGCACGATGTGCTGGCAGTACAACTCGATCAGGTCACGATGCGTCTCCGTGAACGCGGACGCTGGATGGTCATTGACCAAGCGTGCCCAAACCGTTTGCTCGGCATCGCTCAGGTGCAGCGACGGCAGCAGCCTGCTCTCGCTGACGACAGGCCCAACCTGGGCCACCACGGCCACGGAGGCAGCGGATTTTCGGCCTCGTTGTGCCATGCAATTTCACCTTTTTTCTGGACGTTTAGCTGCGTTGAGGGAACAGGGCGGTTTCCAGTGCGAAGGCCTCGGATCGGGAGACCTCCCCCTACCCCTCGGCCTCGCCACCCTGCCCTGATGGGTCTGGCGTGCGCCAGTAAGCCTCAGGCGCACCCAATTCAAACCGCCCGAGGTTGCCCCACTCGCAACGCCTCAGGCCCTCTCATTCAATCGGCCAGCCATCCACCCCGATTTGAGACCGGATCACATGACCCATGTCCTGAGCCGTTTTCAACTTGTGGTGCCTGCTGCACCGGGTACGGTAGTTGGACTCGTCGTCCTTACCGCCCTTGAACAGAGGGACCACATGATCGACCTCCAGGTCGTAAGCATTCACCACGCCTTCCGCCGCGCAGTCCTGGCACAACGGCTGCTTTCTCAGCCAAGCAGCACGCTTGCGCATCCATGCGCCGCCACGCTGTCGAGGCGTTGGGTCGCGAGCGCCAATCACTTCAGCAGCTGGTCTTGCCTTTGCCGGTCGTGTTGCCATGGCGGACCCTTCAAGAAAAAGCCAACCGAAGGCAGCATCCGAGAGATTGCACAGTGGCTAACGCCTCTCCTCCCGGATCAACTCAATCAGCACGTCAATCGGCCCCTCAACTGCAACTACCAAGCGCATAGCCAACTGCAAGCTTGCTGGTGTACAAAGCTCTTGTGCATGCCCCTCGGCCTGCTCCAGTTGCTCGAGCGCCCTATCAATCACGGTTCGGTACTCGGTGGCGCCACTACGGTGCATGGCTTTGGCCACTTCCAAATGGCTGTCAGTGCGAACACTCGCCCGCGCATCCCGCTCAATTTTCCTGACAAGTTGGTCAGCCAAGGCGACCCTTGCCGCTTGGCGCGCCGACTCCCTGCTGTATTGCTGAACCAAGAGGTCCATTGCACCTTGTTCATGCCTCTTTTGGACATCTTTTGCAATGCGATTGGCTTCTTTCACAGCACGCCATGCAGCGAAAGCTGCCGCTGCACTACAAATCGTTCCTACTGCCGAAAGCCAGTCCGTTATACCCGCCGCCATACTGTCGCACCTCCTGCCCACAGCATACGCGAGCACCATCGACTCAAATCCAGTACTCCGCCACCCAGGCAATTGCTCCAAATCACGCCAGGCTGACTGAGGCGACGAACTCGTCTCTAGCCGACGACCTAATTCCCGTCCCCCCCCTACGCAAGCACAGCGGGTGCTCGCGTTGGAACTGCTCCCGGGCCTTCTGCCACTTGTAGCCGTAGCCGCGCTGGCTGCTGGTCTGGTCGCTGGTGCGCCAGCTGCCGGCCTAGTTGGTCTGCACGCGGCGGGTGTCGAGCACGGGCAGCGCGCTCTTCAGAGTCTGGAGCTTTGCCATACTTTCCTTTTAAGACTTGGAAGCGCCAGCCATGAGCAACTACTTTTCCTGCGTCGTTCAGACTTACCGTTCAGAGGGCGCGCCGTCCTCCAAACCACTGCGGGTCCACCCGCTTGCAGGCCAGGGGCTAGATATCGCAATGAACGTGGAGTGCTCTTCAAAGATGCGCGATTCACAGCCTGCAGGATCGCTATTCCTCATCAAAGCGAAGGTGACGGACAGAGAAGGCGGCCCGCCATTCCTGTACACGTCGTTCCGCTGGGCCTACGAAGTATTGACTCCAGCTCAAGCCGCTGAATTCATCTCCAAACTGACGAAAGGATAGGTGCCGCCACGCAGGCCTTGCACCCCATGCGCTATGCATGCTTTGCCGGGTGCACCTGGTGGCGGCGGAAACAAAAAGCCACCCGAAGGTGGCCTCGAATACAAACTGCTCGGCTTAGTAGCTCTTGATTAATCTCAGCGAGGATTTCAAGAAAACATTCTTTTTGTACTCCCCCTTTTCATACCACTGACACTCTGCATAGTCATGGTTGTTGCCGCGACCGTTATGCACGTATGACTGCAATACTGTCATGCGCGGACCGCCGCTTTTTAGCTCCACCTCATCGCCAGGCTTGAAAGTAATCACTGCGCCCATCCCTTCGAAAAATTGTGAAGCGGGGAAGATATGGGCAAGGAGCGAAGTCAAAACAAGGGTTTACCCTTAAACAGAGTACTCAACACTTCACCCGATTCCACATGACGATGGGGCAGGCTGGAGCACATCAGAGTCTGCGCTCGCCTGTAGACGAGTGAGCCACGCCTTGTCAAATACTTATGATCTAATTGTAGCTCTCCGCAATCCAAGAGAGGATCATAACGTGATGGAGCGTATATTTTTTTAGCAGCTCATTTTATAATTTTCCTCGCGTTGTGGTACGGGTCAATTCAGCAGATAAAAGGTGATTTTCGCGATGAATTTTTACGCAGCGCGGTGGCTTTGCTTGTAGCCCCAATAGTTTTACTTCTGCTGGGGTGGGCCATGGATAATTTTATTTTCACAGATATAGGCGATAAAAAACTCACACCAGTAGTTTATGCTGTCCTGGGATTAATGATAGTTGGTGCCGCCAGCGTTTTCTTTTCACTAGGATTTGAATATTCTAATACTGGAAAACTTCTTGGCGGCATTGCTTTGGCGGTGTCAATGTTTGAATTTATTATCGTTTATATTCAGAGCCCGAGTACTTATAGAGAGATACTTAATATTCAAACTGCACTCACATTTACGGCAGCTGTCGCCATTCTCAGCTCCGTCACATCTCGCAAGCTGGAACACCAAATACCGACTGCGCAAGCGACCGAGACTTGATATCGGCTCCGGGGGCCTTGCACCCGGATGGCTTATCGCGACTTTCACGCGCTTATGGCGGCACCCTCCTGAGCCTGGGTGCGTGACGCGATTGATTTGTCTGGGGCGCCTTGCGGCGTCGCGTCGAACCAGCCTAGCGGATCAGGCTCCGCACTCACCATCACGGAGACCGGCTGGCCCCTGCAGATACTATCTGCAGCGTACTCTCGGGGCGGGCCACCCCATGGCGCGTGCCCACCAACCGGCCTGCGTGATGACGCCAACTTTTCGAGTCGCTGGGCAAGGATGGTCACACTTGCTGCTTAGAATGAGTAGTTACTTATAGAAACAAAGACCCATGAAAATTCTCGACAGCTTGTGCGCCATCGCGACAGTTTCTTTTTTTACATCCATCGCTAACGCTCAACCAGTTACCTACACGGCTGTTGAGACATCTATTTTCGGAACGTTCGACTACACGTCGTGCCCAGCTGGGCCTTGCCAGAACTATTCGAGATCCTCCAAGGTGTCAGGCTACTTTGTCACTTCGGAAAGGATCCCGCCGAACACTTGGAGCGTTGATGTGTCAGACAAGGTGACACACTACCACTTCACAGATGGAATAAACACCTACTCCAGCAGCAACCCAAATAGCCGGATTAGTGGATTCTTCGTCAATACCTCATCCACAGGAGATCTCCAAGCCAGCCTCATTTCTATTCAGAGTTGGCTGACTGGTACAGCTCCCCACACGCTTGGAGATCGAGTCTCCTACATGTCCTTGAATCCCGTCACAGAACTCATGCATAACGGCGGGTGTCTGCAAACTGGCCAAAGCCCAGTTGGCACCACGGATTTCTGTACGAACGCGGGCGGCGGCGGGGGCGGAACCTCAAGAGCATACGGTCCACGCATGGCTTTCACAGCCTCCCCCGCCTCCGCGATTGCAGCTGCATCCGTGCCATCCAACTCAGTCCTTTGGTTGCTCACTCTGTCCGCTCTGCTCGGTGCGGCTGGGTTGGTGATCTCAAGACGTAACCGACGCGCTAGATCTGCGTGACCTGAATGGAAAAGTCCGCTGGCGAACCTGGCGGGCTTTCTCATTTCGGTTAGCCGTTGGTTCAGCCGGCTGGCGTAGTCACTTGGCGATCGTGCTTCTGACGGTGAATAGCTTTGCTGGCCCTGTTCTGCTCGCGGTGCAGTTGGCGGCGCTCGGCTCCGGTCACCTTGCCATCGGCCTTGGCGGCTACCTCATTGGACTGGATACGAGTTTCACGCTTTTGAAGATGCGTCGCTTCACGCGCGGTCAGTTGGCCCGATGCCACGCCTTGGCCTATACGCGTTTCCTGATTGGCTTCACGCTGGTCAACGCGTGGGGTCGCAGCGCTCTGTGCGAAGGCAGCGGCGCCAAAGCTCAGCGTGAGAGCAACCAACACGGCCTGGGTTGTGGGTTTCAGGGGATTTCCCTGCATCAACATGTCAAGTTCGCCATGAGCTTCCAGCGCCTTCTCACAACAAAAGGCTTACGCCTTGAAGACAAAAAGATGTAAGCAAGGATTACCGCGCTCGATCACTTGTCTTTGGGTGACTGACTAAACACGTTCCACCAACCCGCTCAGGCACTGCCCGGCTGGATCAGCGGCCAATGAAAAAGCCCGCAGGCGTGAACCTTGCGGGCTTGTGATCTGCAGGGGCGTGCTTCCCCATCTCTCATCTGTCTTGCCAGACTCACTGCCTGGGGACATTTAACGGGTTGAGTGCGTGCGGAATCTTTGGCGCCTGCGCTCTAGGTACGCAGTATACATCACCCTTTCCCGGCTGCAACCACCTTCAGCCCTTTCATCCGCTTGAGGGCTGCGATGGTGCCCGTGGCACTGGAGCGCATGGTCCACCTCAACCCCACGCAAATCGGCGCCCGTATCGCTGAGCAGACGGGCCGCGCCAAAGTCAGCAGCCAGCTCGTCAACAAGGTGCTTCTGCAGCTTGGCCTGCAACGCAAGGTCGAGGACGGCTACGCGCTGACCGAAGCCGGCACCAAGTACGGTGAGGTTCTGCCCTTCAAGGCCAAGAACGCGCACCACGGCAATCAGATCGACTGGTGGGAATCTGTCGTTGATGTGGTGCGCGAGAACATGCCTGCGGTGGATGGAAAGCGCGGCAACGGCGGCAGTGTTGTCCCCCTGAAGCCGAGGCAAGCCCCAGATGAACCCCAGGCAGCCCTGCTCTGAACCCCGAGAGCTGCAGGCTCACGCAGAGGCTACGACTACCTGACCCGTTTTTCTTTGAACAGTGATTCCTGGACAAGCTTTTCGACCGAAATTATTCGGGGTCAGCCGATAGTATCAAGGACGATTTTTATGCCCCATGGACCACCACAAAAAGGCGAAGCCGGACAAGCGCCAACCTGTCCGGCCTCTATTGAGGAAGCTCGGCGCCAACCGAGCAGACCTCGTGACCCGAAACCCGTACAAGGAAACGAATCATGTCCAATGATGCCACGTTAGCCCCCGCTCGCAAAACCGCGGCCCCGCGAGCAACTCAGAAGCCGGCGCCAGCACAACATGGCCAGGCGCCGGGGGCCGCGCCGTCGAGTCTCTCGATGATTGTGCTGAGCCTGCGCCCCAACGGCTCCAAGTTCAACGGCAACCGCATCGAGCGCGCCCAGGAAGCTGGATTCGGTTGGATCAAGAACGCCAACCAGATCGGGTTCGCAGATCCGGACACCGGCTGCGAGATAGCGCGCCATGTCATCAACAACAGCGAGGAGTTGTTCGGCTCCTTGAAGGAGATCCAGGTCCACATCGACCCGGAGCAGTGCGCCTGGATGTGGCGGGCGGGAACCTTCCTGATGGAGCGGCTGAAGAAGTACGCGAGTCTGATCGGTGCTCGCATTTGCGATGGCGTTGGGAGGCCGCTGGATGAGGAGGCAGTTACCGCCATCAGGAAACATATTGATGATGTGATGGCGAGGCGACGGGATGCAGACCGAGAGGCACGCACCGTCACGCTGCCCAGCGGTGAGCGCCGCGAGCTGTCCGAGCTGTCCTTCGCGTACACGGTTGTGCACGAAGCTGGCTCGAAAAAGTACGCCTATCGCCAAGTTCTTTTTGACGCCCCTGCCCTGCACTATTACGAAGGCAGGGCACGGGGGATGCAAATGGCCAGCGAAATCGTGCAGTACTACAGGAGGCATAAGGAGGAAAAGCTGCGCCTGGGCCACATGTTGCGTGAGGCGATGCAGAGCAATGGAACTGGCTATGGCAGCTGGGACAAGGCAGAAGTGGCCAACGTGACCTCGGGCTTTTTTGAGGTCATTGAGAAGTTGATCGAGGTTGGCGCACGCCACCTAAACCCGGCATGGTTAGCGAACAACATCGAACATAACCAGCAATCGCACGTTAAGTGGTGCGAGGACCGCGCCAAGCGGAACGCAGAGTTCGTTGAGCGCATGCAACTGGCCCGTGAGGCGAAGAAGGCCGCCAAGAAAGCGGGAGCAAGCCATGGTTGAAGCAGCAAGCGTTGAATTCGCGAAGCCCGACATCCGTCAAGAGCATGCCGCCCTGGATCGTCGCATAACACGCGATCCGGGATCAGCCTCCGCCCAGGAGGAAACCAAAGAACACCAGGTTCTTAGCGCCATCGCCTTGCAGGCGAGCATCCTGCTTGATGTGGTGGACAGCGCCGGCAGAACCGCAAACATCAACGAGATCCGGGGAGTTCTTGATGCGGCCCGTTTACTGACATCCGCATTGCCTTCTACAGCGGCATGCGAGCGGCCGAGGTGGGGCTGGCCACCGCGCCAACCGGCGCCGATGTGTTCGAGCTGGCGGCCGAGGACACCAAGAACGGCATGCCCCGGGCCGTGCCGATCCATCCACGCATTGCCCACATCGTGCGCAACCCAGCGTTGTGGCCCGTGCGCCCCACGAAGTGGACGGTGAGCAAGGCGTTCAAGGCTGGCGCGCGAGCTGCTGGCTACAGCCATGCCCGGCTGCATGACCTGCGGCACAGCACTGCCAGCGAGATGATCAACGCGGGTGTGGACCTGTACACCGTGGGCGGCGTGCTGGGCCACAAGTCGGCCGTGAGCACAAAGCGGTACAGCCATCTGGCTACGAAGACGCTGAAAAGTGCTGTTGCGTTGGTTGGCAAAAAAACCCGCACAACGGCCAAGAAAAAAGCGGCCTGAACGCCGCTCCTGCTATTTCTTCGATAGCAAAGAAAAAAGGCCTCGTATTGCTACGAGGCCTTGTGTTCTTTGGTGGGTCCTGCGAGATTCGAACTCGCGACCAACGGATTAAAAGTCCGCTGCTCTACCGACTGAGCTAAAGACCCGAACCACGCTTTGCATGCATCAGATGCTGCTCAGCGAAGACATAGATTCTAGCACCAAATTTTACGCCTCAATTCTTGATGCGGCTCAGTTGATCGATGACCCAGCCTGCGGCGCACTGGCCAAAGGTGGCGGTGACGGCTACCACCGAGCCGTAGCCGTGGCAGTTGAGCGTGCCGTCGCCTTCGATGGCGCAAGAGGCATCGGGCGGGGCGACGGCCTCGCGGCTGAAGACGCAGGCGATGCCGATGCGCTTGCCTTCCTTGGGCGCGCCATGCTCGCGGCGCAGGCGGTAGCGCAGTTGGGCCAGCAAAGGGTCGTGCGTGGTGGCGCAGAGGTCTTCGATGTCCACCTTGTGCGCC
>Ga0209241_100215_pt1 | contig 12606 bp, 7 predicted proteins | sample UppTromiDAQMD001_FD_185831 | JGI IMG/M metagenome (GOLD analysis project Ga0209241, IMG submission 185831) | Upper troposphere microbial communities from Maryland, USA - DAQMD-001 (SPAdes) (version 2) | ecosystem: Environmental > Air > Outdoor Air > Unclassified | place: USA: Maryland, Virginia...
CATGTCGCAGCTGCAGCAGGAAGAGGGCGGCGAGCCCGAGGTGCCGCAGTCCGCTCCACTCGATGGCGCGGCAGCCCTGGCGCAGCAGCGCGCGGCAGAACAGGACCGGCGCGATGCGGAGAGCGCGGCCAATCGCGCGGTCGAATCCCCAGACGACGAGATCTTGCAGTCCACGGGCGCGGCGCCTTTGTCTCCCTCGCGCGCCATGGGGCTGGACCCTGCTGCCGGCTCTCTGTCCGCAGCTGCTGCCCTGGCCGTGGACTCCGGCGCGGCTGCGCAGGCCCAGCAGGCCAGTGCCATGGCCCAGGCCGCAGAGGAAGCCGCACGCGCGCCAGCCAAGAAGAAGGCCTCCGAGCGCCAGGTCACTGCAGACCCTGCTACAGGCGAGATTCAGGGCGGGGCCATGGCCACCTGGACAGATGAAGACCTGTCCAACGCATTCCGCTCTGCCCAGGCCAAGAACGTGCGCCTGCAGCTGGCGCGCGAGCTGTCGCGCCGCCGCGCCGAGCGTGACCAGCAGACCCCGGCCACCGCGCCGGCCGCATCCGCAAATCCATCCACCCAGCAAGGAAGCATCGATGGCACACAAGCCGATCAAGCCCAGCCGCCGCGCGCGGAATCTTCGCAGGCAGCAGGAGCGCAGGGAGCGCCGGTTGCAGGTCCTGGCCCTGCGCAGGAGCTGACCAATGGCACCACCTCGTCTCAGCACGATGGCGCGCAAGCAGGTGCAGCGCCAGGCCCGCAGGCTCAAGCGCCAGTCCAAACAGCAGCCCAGCGCATCGATGCCGGCCGCGCGGCCTGGGTCAGCATGCCCACCGCAGAGCGCAAGGCCTTGGCAGGAAAGCTTGAGGGCCTGAAGCCGGTCATCCGCAAGGCCCTACCTGGCGCCACATGGGAGCGGCTGAATGCGGATCTGCAACGCAAGATCGCGGACGCCATGGCGCCGCAGGGAGAGACCAATGATTCACCCGCACCTGCAGTACGGCTGGCAGATGAACGCCCAGCAGGCCCTGCGGCTGCTGCGGAGGATGGGGGCGGTGAGCCGACAGGACGCGCGCCAGATGCGCAGTCTGCTGGGCCGCGAGGTAGCGGTGCCGAACAGCCTGCTGCCGGCCTGCAATCTGCTGTACCTGGCCGAAGTGGCGCCAGCGAACAGACTGCCGCTGTAGAGCCTGCTGGTGCTCCAGCGCCTACGGTGGGCGAGCAGCAGGCCCAGGCCATCGCCAAGGAAGGGAACGACGCGCGGCGCGCGCAGCTGCTGGCCGCCAGCGAGCGCTGGACCAGTATGCCGGTGGCCGAGCGCCAGGCTGTGGCGAAGGCCGCCAAGGGGCTGAACGCTCCGGCGCGCGCAGGTGCCCACACGCGCGCCTGGGCTGATCTGGCGCCCAAGGTGCGCGAGAAGCTGGCCGCCGCCATGCCCGATGCTGCTGCAGCACCTGCAGCACCTGCATCCGTGGAAGCAGCCGCGCGGGAGGCGGCCACCAGCCAGGCCAACGACCTGCCCGAGCCGACCGATGCCCAGAAGGAGGCGGGCAACTACAAGAAGGGCCACGTCCGCCTGAACGGCCTGGACATCAGCATCGAGAACCCCGCCGGCAGCCGCCGCCGTCCAGAATGGCCGCCCCTGAAGAACCACTATGGCTACTTCAAGGGTTCTGTGGGCGCGGACAAGGACCATGTGGACGTGTTCATGACCGAGCGCGCGAGCGACCCGGACCTGCCGGTGTTCGTGGTGGACCAGGTGAACCGTGATGGCTCATTCGATGAACACAAGGTGGTGCTGGGTGCGGCCGACGAGGCCGGTGCGCGGAGCACCTACCTGGGGAACTATGAGAAGGGGTGGACGGGCCTGGGCGGCATCACCCAGATGACGCAGGATGAATTCAGGTCCTGGCTGCGTGATCCGGCGAAGACGAAGAAGCCGGCCGGCACGCTGCTTGGCGCAGCGCCTGCGCCCACGAAGAAGCCGCGCGGCGTCCTGGCCAAGAAGGCAGTGGCGGAGGAGGCCGCGCGCGCCAACTACTTCACCCCGGGCAACATCGTGAAGGGGTACGGGGATAGCCATGTCCGCGTGGTCTGGTACACGCCGGCCAATGCCGATGGCGTGTGGAGCGTGACGGTGCGCCAGGTGGAGAAGCAGGGATCGGGCTGGCAGGATGTGCCGGGCGTGCGCGAGCGCACCCATGCCACGCAGCCCAGCGCACGCGAATTGAAGGCCGGGCCGGTGGAGCGCGCCGAGGAACTGCCGTTCCGCCGTGGCGAATCCGATGGCCAGGGCCTGACCGATGACCAGATGGCCAACCTGCTGCGCATCATGCGGCCGGAGCCGGCGGCGTTTTCCGAAGCTGCACGGGCCCAGGCCGTGGGCAAGGTGCGCGAGACGGTGGATGCCATACGCAAGGGTTGGAGCAACGGGCCAGAAGTCGTCGTGGCCTTCGACATGAACGACCCGGCTGTGCCGGAGGCAGCGCGGCGCGCGGACTTGCGCCAGCGCAGTGGCGGGGCCTCCGGAGCGCCCGAGGGCTTCTACTGGCGCGGCAAGGCCTACCTGCTGGCCAGCAAGCTGAACACGTCCGCCGACGCGGCACGCGTGCTGCACCACGAGGTGCTGGGCCATCATGGCCTGCGCGGCATGTTCGGCCCGGAGCTGAACAAGATCCTCAACCAGGTGGCCACCATGCGCCAAGCCGAGGTGGCGGCCAAGATCAAGGAATATGGGCTGCGCGGCGTCACGGACCTGAGCCGGCGCCACGCGGCCGAGGAAGTGCTGGCCGAGATGGCCGAGAAGACGCCGCAGCTGCATTTCGTGCGCCGTGCCGTGGCCGCCATCCGCAACTGGCTGCGGGCCAACGTGCCCGGGTTCGGGCGCCTGAAGCTGTCGGACGCCGACATCATCCAGGGCTACATCCTGCCGGCGCGCGATTTCGTGGAGCGCGGGCAGCGTACCGCTACAGACCGTATCGAGCCGGTGTTCAGCCGTTCGGACTCGGCGGCCGCCATGCCCGACGCCATCATCGGCAGCACACTGGGCAGCGCATCGAAGCATCCCGACTACGCTGCGGCCAAGGGCGGGGATGTTGCGGCGGCCACGCGGCTGGCCGTGGACCTCGTGACGCCTGAGATGGCGGCGAAGGTGGCAGCTGCGCTGGGTGGTGCGCGGCCGCGCGTGCTGCCGGTGGCTGCCGAAGAGTCCAGTGGTCGCAACAAGATTCCGCGCGCCGTGGCCGAAGTCCTGGCGGCACGCCTTGGCCTGGAAACGGCGACGGGCATCGTGCAGGCGAACCGTGCACAGCGCACGGGTCTTGATGGGCTGGACCGCATCTTTGCACCTGTAGATTTCGCGGGCACCGTAGAGCCGGGCGACTACCTCCTGGTGGATGACACCCTCACGCAGGGCGGCACGTTCGCGGCCCTGGCCAGCCACATCCGCGAGGGCGGTGGAAACGTGGTGGGCGTGGTTGCGTTGACCGGCAAGCAGTACAGTGCAAAAATCCAGCCCTCTCCCGAAACCCTGGCCTCCCTCCGTCAAAAACATGGTGACCTCGAAGACCAATTCCGCGCAGCCACAGGCTACGGCTTCGACGCGCTCACCGAGTCGGAAGCCCGATACCTCGCGAGATTCGAGCCGGCTGAGCGACTCCGAGATCGAATCGCTGAAGAAGGACGACGCGCAGGCGAGCGCGCAGATCAAGGCAATCCTCGCCAAGGCGATGCAGGCGACGAACTGAGCTTCAGCCGCTCGCGGCTTTCGGAGATCAAGGACAGCGCCCTGGACCAGCTCCAGAAGACGATGTCCCACCCCGGCAAGGTCTCTGTCTGGGACAAGACCATCGGCACCATGCGCCACTTGGCTGAGCGTGCGCCAGCCTTCAAGCCGGTCTACGAGGCGGCCCAGCGCAACATCGATGATGTGTCCATGCTGGCCAATGATGCGGCCGACCGGGCGCCGCGCCTGTTGCCGCGCGTGGACACCATCGGCGATCTGGTGGGCAAGAATCGTAAAACCCCTGTCTCGGCGGCCGACAACAAGGCCGTGGCCAAGCCGCTTTTCGAGGGCACGCTGCTCTGGTGCCGGGACGTGGACGGCAAGGCCGTGCTGGTGGACGAGCTGACCAAGAAGTACGGCAACCTGCCCGCCGACGACAAGGCACAGCTGCTGCTGCGCGCTGGCCGGCTGGACGACCGCATGCTGCGCGCGTGGCGCGGTCTGCCGCTGGCCCAGTACGAAGCGCTGGTGAATTCGCGCTTCGAGAGCAAGATGCTCAAGGCCGGCGCGGTATGGACGGATGCCGAACTGCAGACGATGTTCGGCGCCACGCCCAACCAGATTGCCCTGTACCGCGAAGCCCGCGCGGCCATTGACCGCTCCATCGACATGACTGCCCGCGCGGACATGATGCGCGCGCTGGGCGACGAGTACGCCGGCCTGCGCGACATGGTGCTGGACGCACCCAAGCTGGCCGATGCTCTGGAGCTGCTGATCACCACGCTGCAGGAGGATGCCAAGGCCAAGCCTGACATGGCCGAACGGCTGCTGCAGCTGAACAACATGGTGGTGGATCGGGCGGCCACGGCCAAGGATCTGCAGGACGGCGGGTATGCGCCGCTGTCGCGCTTCGGGCGGTACACGCTGGACGTGGTTGACCAGGAGGGCAACCGCCAGTACTTCGGCATGTACGAGACCATGAAGGACGCCAACCTGGCCAAGATCCAGATGGCCCAGGCCTTCCCCGGCGCGGTGATCACCCAGGGCACCATGAGCCAGCAGTCCTTCAAGCTGTTCGCGGGCATCACTCCCGAGACACTGGAGATCTTCAAGGACATGGTCGTGGGCAAGGAAGCCGACGCGGCCACGCGCAAGGTGTTCGATGAATACCTGAAGCTGACAAAGAACAACCACAGCGCCTTGAAGCGCCTGATCCAGCGCAAGGGCATCGAGGGCTACAGCCAGGACGTGGGCCGCGTGGTGGCCAACTTCATCTACAGCAATGCGCGCCAGGGCGCGGCGGGCCTGAATGCCGGCACCATGGACCGCGCGATCAACGACATCCCGAAGGAGCAGGGCGAGCTGAAGGACCTGGCCATGGGCCTGCGCAGCTACATCCGCGATCCACAGGAAGAGGGCCAAGCCGTGCGCGGCATGCTGTTCGCGCAGTACCTGGGCGGCTCGCTTGCCTCGGCCGTGGTCAACATGACCCAGCCCTTTGCGGTGACGCTACCCTGGCTCAGCCAGTTCGGCGGCATTCGTGCGGCCAGCGGCCAGATGGCGCGGGCCTTGAAGGACATGGGCACGCGCGGCATGAAATACGAACCTGACCTGGCTCACGCGCTGAAGTCCGCCGAGGACGACGGCGTGGTCTCGCCACAGGAAGTGCACCAGCTCATGGCCCAGGCGCGCGGAGCGGGCGGCCTGCGCTCGGGCGATGGCACCAAGTCTGGCGATGCTCGCGCGGCGGCCGGCAATGCCTGGGAACGCGCCAAGGTGGCCTGGGGCCAGCCCTTCGCCCTGGCCGAGCAGTTCAACCGGCGCTCCACATTCATCGCAGCCTTCCGCATCGCCAAGGCACAGGGCATGGATGATCCAGGCGCCTTCGCGCGCAAGGCCGTGCTGGAGACCCAGTTCGTCTATTCCAAGGCCAACAAGCCCCAGTGGGCACGCGGCGCCGTGGGCGGCACGCTCTTCACCTTCAAGACCTATTCCGTCAGCTACCTGGAGCTGATGCAGCGGATGTGGAAGCAGGGAGGGCCAGAGGGCAAGCGCGCGGTGGGCTGGGCCCTGGCCATGCTGCTGCTGATGGGCGGTGCGGGCGGCGTGCCCTTTATGGAGGACGCAGAGGACCTGATCGACGGCGTGGGCCAGATGATGGGCTACAACCTCAGTTCCAAGCAGTGGCGCAAGGAGGCCCTCGCGGGCATCGTGGGCAAGGAGCTGGCCGAGTTCCTGGAGCAAGGTGTCTCGGGCCTGCCAGGCGCGCCCATCGATGTTTCCGGGCGCTTGGGCATGGGCAACCTGCTGCCCGGCACCGGCCTGCTGTTGACCAAGCAGAGCCGCGAGCGGGATCTGCTGGAGGTGGCCGGCCCCGCCGGTGATCTGGTGATGCGCGGGTTCACTGCTGGGCGCAAGGTGCTGACGGGCGACGTTGCTGGCGCGGCGTTGGAGGTCTCGCCCACGGCCGTGCGCAATGCGTTCAAGGGCGCGGACATGGCCGCCAGCGGCATGTACAAGGACACCAAGGGTTACAAGGTGATCGACACCACGCTGTCCGAGGCGATTGCCAAGGCCGCCGGCTTCCAGCCCAAGAGCGTGGCCGAGGTGCAGGAAGCCAACAGCTTCATGCAGCGGTCCAAGAGTTTCTACAGCCAGACCAGCAGCGAGATCAAGGCGCAGTGGGCGGATGCGCTGTTCCGCAAGGACGAGGGCGCCTTGGCGCGCGTGCGCGAACGGCTGGCCGATTGGAACAAGAACAATCCGGAGCAGCCCATCGTCGTGAAGATGCCGGACATCTGGAAGAAGGTCCGCGAGATGGGCAAGGACCGGACGGACCGCATTGCGGACAACTCGCCCAAGGCGCTGCGTCAGCAGATGCGGGAGATGGCAGCGGAGGCGCGATAGCACTTGCCCCTTGCAGGGTTGGCCTTGAAAGGGCGGCATTGGAAGACTGCGGGAATTCACTTCGCAGGAGCTTCCAATGTCGAACACCAGCTATCCGAAGGGCATGGAGAAGCTTCTCTCCGGCTCCATCAATGCCTCCACCGACACGCTCAAGGCCGCGCTGCTGCCCAGCGGCTACGCCTTCAGCGTGTCGCATGAGTTCGTGAGCCAGCTCGGCTCGATCATCGGCACGGCCCAGCCCCTGCTCAACAAGACGATCACCGGCGGCGTGCTGGACGCGGACGATCTGGACTTCGGTGCCCTGGCGCCAGGTTCGACCATCGGCTCGGTCGTGATCTTCAAGGACACGGGCAACACTTCCACGTCGCCGGTGCTGTTCTTCCTGGACACCGTGACCGGGCTGCCCATGGCCACCAACGGCGGCGCCGTGACCATCCCCTGGGACAACAACATCAAGAAGATCGCACGGCTCAATCTGCCGGTCTACCCGAAGGGCGCGGAGAAGATGTGGGCGGGCTCCATCAACTTCTCTGCAGACGACATCAAGGTGGCGCTGTTGCCCAGCTCCTACGTCTACGACGCTGCCCACGAGTTCCTGCCTGATGTCGGTGCTGTGATCGGCACGGCCCAGGCGCTTGCTAGCAGGACCGTGACGGGCGGCGTGTTCGACGCGGACGATGCCAACTTCGGTGCGCTTGCCAGCGGCTCGACCATTGGCAGCGTGGTGCTCTACAAGGACACGGGCACGGCGGCCACGTCGCCGCTGATCGCGCGCGTGACGGATGTGCTGGGCCTGCCGCTGGCCACCAATGGCGGCGGCCTGGTGGTGCAGTGGTCCAACGGCGCCGCGCGCATCTTCTCGCTGGTGCCGGCGTAAGGAGGCTGGGCCATGGACCTGTTTTCCAACAACGCCGAGACCGTGCTGGCTTCGGCCCTGACCAACGACAGCGGTGATCCGGGGTACGGCACGATCGTGACCACAGGCGCGGGCCTGGACGGCTTTGCCAACCCCAGCGGGACGCGCTCCCTGCGCGCGACCATCACGGACGCGACGATGCCCGGACAGTGGGAGGTCGTCACGATCCGCCAGATCGATGGCGTGAACCTGATCGTGGATCGCGGGATCGAGTTGCCATGGGATGCCGGCGGCCCCATGGACTGGCCCGCGGGCGCAAAGGTCAGCGTGCGTGTCACCGCCGGAATGCTGGAGACCTTCGTCCAGATGCAGCCCAATGGCTTCTTCGGCCAGGTCCTGAGCGGCGCTGACCGGTTCGCGGCGCTCGGCTATCCCGCTCTCAAGAGCGCGTGGCCGCAATTGCTGGCGAATCCCACGTCCGACTGGCACCGCGCGGGCAACGGCTTGCCCATCGTGGGCGGCTCAATGTTCGTGGACCTGGGCACGCCGCCGGCTTGGGCTGCGGGCAACTTCGCCCACGGGGACGTGGTGGTGCCGGGCACACCCGATGGCTGCCAGTACTGGGCCTGCACCAACCAAGCGAACGCCGTGTATGCGGATGCGGTGCCGGACTTCCAAGGCATGGGCACGCATGTGCCGCTGGACCCCACCTATCCGTCGTTGGGCTACTGGGTGCCAGTGCAGATGCCGGTGGACCTGCTGGTGCGGCTGGAGGGCGTGCGCATTGTTGTCGAGGAGGTCGGGTTCATCGCCAGTGTGGTGACGGCCAGCACGCCACCAACGGTCTCCATCGGCTCGGACCTCGGGTTCAGCGATGCGCGGCCAACGCGCTTTGCCAATGCGGTCTCGCTGTCGCAGATCACGGCCGGCGGCGAGTCCCACCGCATCCCCATCGCTGTCGGTGGGCAGTTGTCGGATTCCCTGACCTTCCGAGTAGACACGCCTGCTGCTGGTGGCCGGTTCTCGGGCCGGTTCTACTGGCGCGGGTTCTACGTCGAGGGCTGATCTCATGAGCTACCCGCTCATCAACGGCGCAGCCATCAATGGCGAGGAGGCTGGCGAGGCCACGGTCGGCATTGACTTGGTGACCTTTGGCCAAGCCGTCGCCGTGCCTGCGCTGTTGGCAGCCGGCGCGCAGCCGATGGAGCTGGGCACGCCGCGAATCGTGCTGCCCCTGCGTCCGCCAGGCCTGGATCTGGTCAACGCAGGGCAGGCCACGGCGCGTTACAACACGGCCCTGCAGCCGCCGGGCATTGATCTCGTCACAGGGGGACGAGCTATGGCGGAGATGGTGCTGGAGGCGCAAGGCGCGCAGCCGCTTGAGTTGGGCGCGCCGCGCGTGCGCAATGGCTTGGATGCATCCCTGGGGATCGAAGGGCTGGACCTCGTTCGCACGGACTTCGCTGTCATCACGCTGGAGCAGGTCGCACCCGACCAGGTTGTGCAGGCCCGCAGCGGCCGCCCGCTGGAGATGGGCACGCCGGAGGCTCGGCCCGGCGCAGTGACGGTGCAAGCCGTCAGCGCGCAGCCCCTGGTGCTGGGCGCGCCGGGCGCAGGTATCCGGCTGCAGGCCCAGGGTGCGCAGGCGCTGGAACTCGGCATGCCCGCCGCGGGCACGCGCATTCAAGCTGGCGATGCCCGACCTCTGGAGCTTGGCGTGCCGACGGTGGCTGTGGCGTTGGTGGTTGAGGGCATCGACCTCGTGCGCGCGGGCACGGCCAGCATCGCGCTGCCCACCGCGCAGCTACTGGCCGCCAGCGCCTATGTCCTGGAGTTGGGCACGCCCGGCCTGCCTTCCACAACTGTTCGCGCGCGGGCCGGTTTCCCGCTGGAGTTGGGTGCGTTTGCCGTGGCCAGGGAGAACACATGCTGACCTACGAGAAATTCAGCGGCATCAACAACGTGCTGCCTGAGCACCGCCTGGGCGGCGATGCGCTGCTGGGGGCCGAGAACGTGGACATCGGGCTCACGGGCGAGATCACACGCCGCGCCGGTCTCGCCCAGGTATCCGACCTCTGCCACAAGAACCTGCACCAGGGCCGCGGCTACCTGCTCGCCACGGTAGGCGCGCAGCTGACAGCGATCCATCCCGACGGCACGCGCCACGTCATCCACCCATCCCTTGGGCCTGAGCGGGTCTGGTACTGCAACCTTCCCGACGGCCGCACGACTTGGACAAATGGCCTGATCCAAGGTGTGACCGATGGCTTGGTCAACCAGGAGCGCAGCGTGCCCACGCCGGCGGGCCTGGGCGCGCCAGACGCGGCCTTCGGGCAGTTGCACCCGGGCCAGTACCGCTACCACCTCAGCCATGTGCGCCTGGCTGACCGGCTCGAAGGCCCGGCCATCAGCTCTGCACCCATTGAGATCGCCGACGGTGGCCTGCGCCTGGACGGTTTGCCGGTGCGCGAGGGTTACGCCTTGAACGTCTACCTCTCCGGCCAGGACGGGGAGGGTACCTATCTGGCCGGCGTTGCCACGGGCAGCAGCTTTGAAGCCAGCGGCCCCAATTCGACCCTGGTTCTGCCCTGCCGCACGCTGGGTGCTCAGCCGTTCCCTGTGGGCACCATCACTGCTGCGTGGCGTGGGCGCGTGCTTGTCGCCCAGGGCAATGTGCTGTGGGCCAGCCGGCCCATGGCGCCGCACCTTGCCGACTGGCGGGATTGCCGGCCCATGCCTGCGCCGATCACCGGCATCGTGCCCGTGGACGATGGCATCTATGTGGGCACGGCCGAGGATCTGGTGTTTCTGTCGGGGACCACCTTCGACCAACTGGCCTACCTGGAGCGCCAAACTGGGCCTGTTGTGCCGGGATCAGCCGTCGCGGCGCCGGGGCGCTACCTGAAGTTGGGCGATGGTGTGGGCGCAGGCCCGGCGATGGTGTGCATCGCAGGCGGCGAGATCGTGGCCGGCTTTGCGGGTGGCCAGACAGCCAGTCTCACGGCCAACCGCTTCAAGACGCCGGTGGTCGAAGTCGCTGCCACGTTCCGCGTGGTGAACGAGATCCCGCAGTACCTGGCGGTGCCGCAATGAGCATCTGGGACCCGCACACCTATAAGCCCGGCGGCGTGCCCATCGGCGCGACGGCCCCGCCGGCGCTGCGCGTGCACGGCTCGCCGGCCTCGGCCAACCAGCTTGGCATGGCTCAGGCGGCCTTTTACCGCTTCTGCATGATGGCGCGGGTGTCGGTCGTGCCCAATCCAGTGGAGGCCGGTCGGCTGCCCGACGGCACGGCCTATCGCATCGTGCGCATCGGCAACTCGACCACCATGGAGATCTGGCCGGAGGATGCAGCGAACGAGCGCGAGAGCGGGATCGGCATCACCATGGTGGACTTGCTAGGCGATCTTGTGCCGGAGCTCACGCACTCCAACGGGACGAGCCCGCAGCCCTTCATCCTCACGCCGGCAGTAGTTCCTGGCACACGCATCTGTACCGGGCGCTGGCGTGTTCGCAAGGTCAACGGATACAACGGTGGCAAGGCCGTGTTCCAGACACGCCTGCCTGACCTCTACCTCACAGGAGTGGATGGGGTATCCACCTTCTTCCAGTTGCCGCCCCCTCCGAGCTTCGATGCCTTGGGCGGCACCAATATGCGCGCCTATCGCTATGGCACCTACGGGCCTGGATTCAGTGTCTACAGCGTGCGCCGCCCCGTGGCTGAGTTTCGATCCGACGCCGAGCCACTGCCATTTTTCCGCAAGCACTCCAATGGCTCCCTTTGGATCATGCAGGCCGTGGCCAAGTTTGCAGGGGGACCGCAGCGCATCGAGTTGTGGGGCCAGCAGTACCGCCCGCCAGGCGGCGCAGTTGGGGAGTTGGTCGCCACGTTGCCCATTCCCGCAGGCCACACCGTCAAATGGGACTCGCTGTCCTCCAGCGCAGACGGCCAACGATTGCGCGCTGTGTTCATCACGGTATTGGGCAATTTCCTGCTCGTTGATCTGGCCGTTGGCGATGCCAGTCTTTCAATTGTCGCCACTTCAGAGCGCGGCTCTCGCATCGAAGGATGGGAGGTTTCCACCAACACCGGCACTGAGCTGGAGCCCAACATCACGGGCACCCGCATGGGCCCTATCTCCTTTGGCAATGCCACCTATGGCTACGACGGCAAGGGGCGGGATTTCGAGGTTCTGTTGGGTGGGGGCGGAAGGCTGGAGCACTGGACATACCGGGAGTCATTTTCAGGCGAAGTCATTGGTGTAGACCCGATCCGGGGGCCGATCACGCTTGAGAATGAGGGCCTGTTCCTGACGGGCGACTACTCTGATCCGGGGGGGCTCATCCGCATCAACGGTCACGACATCACATTCCCCAGCGTGGCGGGGCAAAGCAGTAGCGAATTGCTTGTCACGCGAACCGTCGCAGATGGCGTGACCCTCACATATGCAGCCTCCGGATTCATCCGAGACTGGGCAGAGTCGTGGCAGATGCTGCAGGTGCTGTTTTTCGATCCCACTACAGAGTTGGTGATCCAGGCTCAGAAGATTCAACGCGGCGACTATTCTGCGGTGTATGAATCCGCTCAGACATCTGACGGCAATTGGTATCCACTCGCGGTGCCATCCAGGCTGGAGGGCACGGTCTACACAAATCGTGGGGAGGTGCTCGTGCAGTGCCGGGGCCAGATCGTCGCCAGCATCGATATTTCAGATGCTGATCCCCACTATTTCGCAGTGTCGGCCGCGGTAGACCCCTGGACCGGCGCTGTCTGCGCCAATCTCATGCAGTACACGGCAGAGGACCGCCAGACGGTGCTGCGCAGCTGGATCTTTGTTGCCGACGACACCGGCGCCCGGGAACTGCACACCATCATGAAGATGCCGATGGACCACACGGCGCGCGTGCGCACCGACGAAAGCCTGATTTCCGTATGAACACCCTCGTCTGCAACACCCTGAGCGGCGCAGTTTCCGAGTACACGCGCCACGATTTCCATGCGTTGACACCGACCCATGGCGGCAGCGCCACGGGCCTATATGCCTTGGCCAGCGGTGATACCGACGACGGCCTGCCCATCGTCGCCGAGCTGCGGCTGCCAGCAACCATCCGCGAGAACACGCTGAAAAAGCACCTG
>Ga0209241_100217_pt1 | contig 12554 bp, 9 predicted proteins | sample UppTromiDAQMD001_FD_185831 | JGI IMG/M metagenome (GOLD analysis project Ga0209241, IMG submission 185831) | Upper troposphere microbial communities from Maryland, USA - DAQMD-001 (SPAdes) (version 2) | ecosystem: Environmental > Air > Outdoor Air > Unclassified | place: USA: Maryland, Virginia...
CCGGCGGCTTCTGACGCGGCTGGACGAGGTCGTCAAGGAACGGGTTGCAGTCGGACATGTTGTCGATCCGCAGACAAGAAAGGTCGGCGTGGTTTCAAAGACCTACCTGCCTGTGTCACTGGCGCCGGCAGGCTCGACGGTCGTAGCGGCGCTTGCGGATCTGATGTTGTTCGCGCGCATGCATCTTGATGGTGGTCGCAACGCATCCGGGCAGATCTTGCTCAGCCCTGAGTCGGTCGCTGCGATGCAGAGCATCGAGGGGCTGCTGCCTTCGCCTCAATGGGCGTTGCAAGCTCGTGGACTGGGCTGGGTGCTGTCCTCGTGGAGTGGTCAGCCGGTTTATGGTCACGACGGCGGCACGACGGGCCAGGCCTCGTTCCTCCGGGTGTTGCCCCACAGACGCATGGCGATGATCCTGTTCGCCAATGCGCTGACACGCCCTAAGGAGCTATTCCACAGCGTATTCAGCGAATTTTTTCGCGACCTGGGCGGGGTTGAGATGGCGAAGCCGCCGCCGGCCATCGACATGGATCGGGTGGACGCCGCCAAGCTCGCCGGGCGCTACCGAAGCCTTTCCACGACGATCGAGGTGTTCCAGCGGGACGGGCGACTGTTCTTGCGCTCGTTTGACGCAGCGATCCCTGGGAACGCCGCCAAGGGCGACCAGACGACCGAACTGGAGCCGGTGTCGCCGAGGGGATTTCGCATGTTGACCCCCGGATTGTCGTCCCCGGACGGCGTCGTATTCCACGACGAGGACGAGCGGGGAATTCCCCGATTGATGCTCGTCCGAGTTCGCAACTTCGCGAGGGAAGCATGAGTTCCGTCCAAGTCGAAGGCGCGGAGCGCTATCCGTCCGACGTGGCTCGGGGCGTGAATACGTCTCTCACCATCGATATGTTGTGCCCGCTGGGCCTCAACAACGGGCGCACGACATCGTGGCTCAAGAATGCAGCGTCGTTCTCGGTTGACGATTATCGGAAGATAAGGGCCTCGGGGATAAAGGTGTTCCACATCTCCTACGGGCGCAACAAGGTCAGGCCCTATGAAGATGTGTTAGGCTACCTGGCCGCTTGGAACGGCGTTATCGCCTCCAATGGCGACTATCTTGCTCGCATCGACGAGCCGGACGACTTCGATCGAATCGTCGCCTCCGAACGGATCGGGATCATTCTTGGCACCCAATCGGCATACCATCTGCAGTCCGTAGACGACGTGGAGATATTCTACGCGCTTGGGCAGCGCGTCTGCCAGCTGACTTACAACACGCTTACCCCGTTGGGATCGGGGTGCACCGAGCGGGTGGATTGCGGCTTGTCCGACCTTGGCGTGGCCATGGTCGAGCGAATGAATGAGGTCGGCATGACCGTCGACCTGTCTCACTGCGGCGATCGGACGACTATGGACGCTATCGAAGCGTCGAAGGGCCCCGTCCTGATTACGCACGCCAATTGCCGCGCGCTGGTCCCCGGCCACCCGCGCGGCAAGACCGACGAGGCGATCCTGGCCCTGGCGCGCAAGGGCGGGGTGATCGGGATGACGATCCTCCGCAACTTCGTATCCGAACAGGAGCCGACGACGATCGAACATTGGCTCGACCACTGCGAACACGTGATCAAGCTGGTCGGCGTCGAGCACGTCGGCATCGGCAGCGATACGGACCTGGACGGTTGGGACAGGTTGGACCCGCTGACACGGGGGCGGATCATCGACGGCATGGGGCCGAAATACCGCTTCCGCGAGCGGCTGGATATCGAGGGTCTCGATCATCCGCAGCGTACGTTCGACATCGTCGCCGGCTTGCGTCGTCGCGGATACGGCTTCGGCGACATCGGCCTGATCCTCGGCGGCAACTTCGCCCGGGTTCTGGCGGAGACGTGGCGGTGAGGGCGTCAGACAGGGGCGTAGAGACGCCGCAGAACCTAACGGACGCTCAGTTGGCGAACGAGGTGCGAGCGCTTTGCACGCGCGATTTGGTTTTGCATCGCACGCCGCCGCCAAGCGCTTGGCTTCGCCGGCTTGCGGACAGCCCATACGCAGCACTGCCGTGGGACGTTTATGGCGTGGGTGGGGCGGCGGACGAGTTGGGGCGGCGGATCGCCGAACTGCTCGGCAAGCCGGCGGCGCTGTTCTTCAGCCGAGGGGTCATCGCCCAGCAGGTCGCGCTCAGGATCTGGGCGACGTCGCCGCGCCCGTCGACGGTGGCGGTCGACGCGAAGAGTCATCTTCAACTGGCCGAAAACGACGCGATCGAGCGGCTTAGCGGCCTCAGCGCCATTCCGATCACCTCGTCCGCGGGGATGACGGTCGCGAACCTCGCCGCCATCGCCGAGCCCATCGGGGCTGTCACGGTTGAGTTGCCGCTGAGGCGGGCTGGGTTTCAGCTCCCAACCTGGTCGGAACTCGTTGAGATTTCGGACTGGTGTCGGGCGCGCGGTATCCCGCTTCATATAGACGGCGCCCGGCTGTGGGAGAGCGGACCTTGGTTCGGACGTTCCTACGCTGAAATCGCAGGGCTCGCCGATTCCATCTATATATCGCTGTACAAGGGGCTCGGGGCCCCGTCGGGCGCCATGCTGGCCGGCGACGCGGACTTCATGGCCAAGGCCAAGGTTTGGCGACTGCGATATGGCGGCGCGCCCTATCGCAATGTCCAGTCCACGGTCGCCGCGCTGCATGGCCTGGACACCCATCTGCCCAAAATGGCGGACTATGTGGCGCGCGCCATTGAACTGGCGGCCGATCTCAAGGCCGTTGGTTTCAAAGTCACGCCCGACCCGCCGCGTAGCAACGCCTTCCATCTGTTCGTGGCGGTCGATCCGCAGCGACTTCAGGCCGCTCATCTGGCGTTCGCCCAATCAACGGCAAGCTGGTTGTTCAACGAGCCGACCGCGACCCAGATTCCTGGTTTTGCCGCTCTTGAGTTCATGATTGGCGATGGCGCGGAAGACTTCACCAACGCCGAAATTATCGACAGCCTGGCGCAAATATTGGACAAGGCTCGTGCGTAAAAAGATCAATGGAATGCTCGCTGCACGAGCCTTTTCGATTTTTGGCGCAGTCGTTTTGCTTGCGGCCGCGCCGTACGCTGGTTCGCAGACGGCAAGCAGTGCGCGCGCGGCCGGCGTCTCGCCATCCAAAATGCTGGACCACGACGACGTGGAAGCTTTCCTCGACGGCGTCATTCGCCCCGCGATGGCTCAGGACCACATCACGGGCGTCGAAGTCGCCGTAGTCAAGGACGGCCAACTGGTCCTGGCTAAGGGCTATGGTTACGCAGACCTTCAGAAAAAGGTTCCGACGGATCCCGCCTCTACGCTCTTTCGGGTCGGGTCGGTGTCGAAGCTCTTCGTGACGACGGCGGCGATGCAACTGGTGGAGCAGGGGCGGCTGGATCTCGACAGGGACGTCAACGACTATCTCGATTTTCGTGTGCAGCCCAAGTTCGGGCGAGCAATCACCATGCGCAACTTGCTTACGCACACGGCCGGGTTCGAAGATGAATCCAAGGACACCTACACGTTTGACTCCAGGCGGGTTCAGCCCTTGGGCCGCCTATTGGCCAGTCATCTTCCGCATCGGGCGTATCCCCCCGGCGCCGTCGTGGCCTATTCCAACTACGGAATGACGCTTGCCGGCTATGTCGTCCAGCGCATTTCCGGCAAGCCCTTCGACCAGTACGTCGCCGAGAACATCTTCACGCCGCTGGGGATGACCCGATCGACGTTTATTCAACCGCCGCCGCCAAGGCCTGATACGACAATCGCCAGGGCCTATGCTGCGGGGAGCGCCGCGCCGTCGCCGTTCGAATATGTGGCGATCGCACCGGCCGGGGCGCTTTCGACTACGGCTCAGGATATGAGCCGTTTTCTCAAGGCAAACCTGCAGGGGGGGCAGGTGGATGGGCGCGCCATACTGACGCCGGCGACCATGGCGCGGATGCAGACCATACAGATTCCAGGCGCCGGCGGCGTCGGGGGTATGGCGCTAGGTTTCGACGAGGTCCGCCTGAACGGCCGGCGCGTGCTGATCCATGGGGGCGCGACGCTACAGTTTCTCGCCTATTTTGCGGTGGCGCCTCGGGAGGGATTTGGCTTTTTCATCGTTGAAAGCAGCGGCAAGGACCGGACGTTCGAGCCGCGCGTGCTGCAGGGGCTTATGGATCGCTACTACCCGCGGGAAGACCCATCCAGTATTCCAGCGGCTATGCAACCTGGGTTCGCGCATGAACATGTCGCTGGCGCTTACCGCTCAAATCGGCGAGCAGATGCGACCATCCTCAGGTTGCTGTCCATCGTCCGGGAGAAGACGGTGAAATCCTATCCTGACGGCTCGATCACCGTAAGCGGCCTTGATACGTCCGCAGGGCGGCCGAAGCATTGGGTGAACGTCCGCCCGCTCGTCTATCGTGACCCGCAGGGCGACGAGATGTTGGAGTTTCGGACGAATGGGTCTGGACGGATCTCCAAACTGATCGGAGCCGATATCGGCGTCAGCGAATTCGACCGCGCCGGATGGTGGGAAAACCGCAATGTAAACTTGGCCCTGTTCGGCTTCAGCGTCCTTGTTTGCTTAATCCATCTGATCTCTGCGGCCGTCTGTCGCCTGCGCAGGCCTTCAGCCGAGTTCGCTCAGGGCGAGCCCAAGATGGGCGCCTTGGTCGTCGTAGGCTGCGCCGTCAACGTGATCGTCTTGGCGGCATGGCCAGCGGCCCTGGTCGGCGGCCTGTTCCATCTGGAGCTGATGTCTTCGGCGATGGATTGGGTGGTGCGCCTGCTTCAGGCCGTCGCGCTTGCCGACCTCTTGCTGCTTGCGATGATGCTCTATCGCGCCGTGCGCCTTTGGACCTTATCGCGCGTGAGCGCCCGAGCGCGCCTTTGGTCGGCTGTGATCGCCGTCGCCGCGCTGACTAGCGGAGCGCTGATCCTCAACTGGAACGTCCTGACCCTCAGCCTAAATTACTGAAGGCTGGGGCGCGTGGGGAAGGTTCAGCGCTTCGCGCCCGTCACTTAGTTATCGGAAACGAGACATGGGCCAAATCGGCATTGATCAAGCCAATGCAATCATCTCGGGCGGCCTCGCCAAGGCGCGCGAGTTGGGGCTCAAGCCGCTAAGCATCGCGGTTCTGGATGCCGGCGGCCACTTGATCGCCTTCCAGCGCCAGGACGCCGCCTCGACCCTGCGGCCGCAGATTGCAATGGCCAAGGCGTCGGGCGCGCTGGCGATTGGCGTCTCGTCTCGCCAGATCGGGCAAATGGCGGCCGAGCGGCCGAGCTTCATCTCCGCGCTGGAGGCGATCGCGCCGGGCGGAATCATTCCCGCCGCCGGCGGAGTGATTGTGATCGGCGCGTCCAGCCGCCCCATCGGCGCGGTTGGCGTTACTGGCGACAGCTCCGACAATGACGAAGCTTGCGCTCTGGCCGGCATCGCCGCCGCCGGACTTACCGCCCAGCCCTGACGCTTAGACTGGCGACCAACTCGCGTTGCCCTCGTCCCGGCCTAGTTCTCCCGAAAGATCCAGATGATCTGTTCTTCCGTAAGACTCGCTCGCCGTTTCTCAAGGGGCCTAACCCCGAGTGGAGGAAATGTTCAAGGGTGGGTCAAGCTCGGTTGGCCAGCCAAGCCCCGCTGCTCCAATTGGGGCAATGCGGCAGATGACAAGTGAGTCCGCCGACAACGTGAAGCTGTCAGGAGGTTTTCAGGTGAAGCATGCGGGTCTTTGCTCTCCACGTCGGCGTCGCGCGCATCGCAGCCCTACTAAGGAAACTCGGCGATGATAATCGGCATAGTTCTTATCGTGCTTCTTGGCGTCGCGTGGTGGTGTCTGCCATAGTTTTATGTAATCGAAACGATGCGACCGAGACTTCGCGTCTTTTAAAAAGCGGCTCACCTCAAGTTCTGTGGTCAAGGGTTGTTGACATGCAATGTCAGATGCCTGGAATCGCGCGTTAGAGCGGCTAAATGGGGTGAGCTTTCTCAGGGCCTGGTGAGCCAAAATATGCGCGGCCACCAACCTCGCGCCCAAGGTCGTTGGAGCAGGCGTTTGGAGGCAGGCCAATTGTGGAGCTACCCGCAGCGCGTCCAGCGCCGTCCAGCCTCAGCGATGGCGGTGATAGAAGCCATCGCAGGGGCTAGTGCGGGAGAGCTGTCCAGTTGATGAGATTGGCCCAGGTTGCTGTGGCCACCACCCAGGCCACCTTTTCATTGCGGTGTCAGCTACTTCCAAACCGCCTCGGCGACGCGATAAAAGTTCCCGCCCAATATTCCAGAAATTGCTGCGTCATCGTAGCCAAGCCGGATCATGCCTTCAACGATCTCGGGGAACTGCTCTGGCGAGACCATATTGACTGTGGTGTCGTACCCGGAATTCGGCGGAAAGATTGAGGCGTTCGATTTCAGGAAGTCGGCCAGATCTTGTGCGTCGTAAACATAGTCCAGGCCAATGCCGACGTGCGCCGGACCGATTAATTGCACGGCATGATCGACGTGGCGCAGGAAGGTCGCAGTGCTGTTGTCGTTGTCGCCGAGGAAAATGCCGATCCCGTTGATCCCGATTACTCCGCCTTTGGCTGCGCAGGCCTGCATCATGGCGTTTGTAATGTTGCGCGGATGCTCCTTCAGGGCCCGCGCGTTCGAGTGGGAAAAGATCACCGGCCCATCGACGTGGTCTATGACTTCCGCGACAGTGCGCGGGCCGGTGTGGCTGCAGCAGACGACCATGCCAACCCGATGCATCTCGTCCAGGACGGTGCGCCCGTACGGCGTCAGGCCGGTGTCGTCATCGTGGCAACCGCCGCCGACGAGATTGTTCTTGTTGTAGGCGATCAGCATCCAGCGGACGCCTAAATCGTAGTACAGGCCGACCAGGCTGGCCTGGTTCGAGACCGCACCGGCTCCTTCGATATCGAAGGTGACCCCGAGCTTTCCTTCCGATTTCGCACGCTGGACGTCGGTTGTCGTCTGCACGAGCAGATAGTCTTCCGGGTGGTCGCGAATCCATTGCCGATAATGGGCCAGCATGCGGATGTGCTGCTCGATGGAATCCGACCCGAATCCGACATTGACGCTCACCACATTCACGCCCATTTGCCTGTGGCGCTTCAGCATCGGTAAGAACTGCAGGTCGTCGGGCCGCAGCGGCAGGCACGTATGGTTGTCCCAAACCAGCGTGGCGTTGAGCAATGTGGCGGCGCGGTTCATGTCTCCTCCTGAACGAAGAATTCCTATCATCTGACACGGCGGTGCAGGTGCGCACCGGAGCCTGATCAGTACATTGCTGTATGGATGGCGGCCTGCGTGACTTGAATTTTTTGGTGTGTGGGCTGGCGGGCAGGATATGCGCTGCGATCGGAGCCCCCAGCGCGAGCGAGCCGTTGATCAGCGGGCGTGTGACCGCCAGTGCGCGTTTCCCGCTCCTGTGGCTGGGCGCATGCGCGTTGTCGCCAGATGGCGGGCCGCAGATGTGAGGGCGGCGTCGGTGCGACCATCGTGAAGTCAAATGTCTTGACTGGTGGGGTGGGCCTCATTGCGCATCTCTAATGGTAATAGGATTCATTTATGAATCCTGTTTGCGCGTGAATTTGGAATATGCCACTGAAATATATAGACTTGTTATATATTGAAATGTCAATGGTATGCATATACGCATTGTAATAGATTCATATATGAATCGATAATCGCAGCGCTGGGAGGCGTCGCCGTGCTAGTGAGGGAATCCGGGGGCGGGGCTTCGGCGGGTGTTTATCCGTCAAGCGGGCGGGCCGCCTATGCATCGATGGTCTTCTTCCTGACCTTCGCGTTCGCCTATGCCGACCGAAACGTGTTGGCGCTCCTCTACGAGCCGATCCGGTTGGAGTTTCACCTCAACGACACCGCTGCAAGCTTGCTGGGCGGGGTTCCCTTTTCGATTGTCTATTCCCTGGCGGCCATCCCGCTAGGCCGGGCGGTCGACCATTTGAATCGCCGGCTCATTCTGGTGGCCGCGGCGACGATCTGGAGCATAGCGACCGTTTGTTGCGGGCTGTCGCACGACATCACCCAGCTGGTGATCGCCAGGATCGGGGTAGGGTTTGGCGAAGCCGCGCTGGGCCCGGCCGTGGTTTCCTTGATCAGCGACTACGTCGCTCCGAACCGGCGGGGGCGTCTGATCGGGTTGACGGCTATGGGGTCGATCGTCGGCTCCGCGCTCGCCCGAATTGGCGGCGGCGCGCTGCTGAACATGTTCGAGGCGGGGGGGCGCGTCATCCTGCCGTTCATTGGCGATGTCTCGGCCTGGCGGGCGGTGTTCATCTTCATTGGCGCGCCTGGCTTGATTGTGGCGGCGATGTTGATCGCACTCAAGGAGCCGTCCCGCAAGGATCATGCGGAGCAGGCCGCTGCTGCGGATGGACCGGTCAAGGCCGTCACGGCTAAGGCTTATTTCCGTGAGCACTATCGCTTAATTGCTTGCGTGTTCTGTGGGTATGGGCTCTTCGCCTTGGTCAATCAGGCGGTGTCTTCTTGGACGCCGATCTATGCGCTTAGGCATTTCCACATTTCAGCCGGAACCGTCGGCGAGCAGTTCGGTTTCATGATGCTGTTCTTCGGCGGCGCCGGGCCGTTGTTGGGTGGATGGATCTCCGACAAGATCGTCGAGAAAGGCAAGCCGGACGCCCGGGTCTTGGTCGGCTTGGTCGGCTTGGCGGGCACGACCGCAGTCCTGCTGTTGCCGTTGGCCCGAACCTACGCCGTCTATCTGACGTTGTCCGCAGTCCATGCCTTTTTCGCCGCCCTGGGCGTCGCGTCTGCGGTTGTGCTGATCCAGGATCTGTTCCCCAACAGGCTCAGAGGTCAGGCAAACAGCATCTATGGTCTGTGCACCCATCTCATTGGGGGCACGCTTGGCCCCCTGATGGTGGCGGTGATCAGCGATTACGTCCTGAAGGGAAAAGACTCCCTGTTGACGGCTATCGTCATTGTTTTCGTTCCAGCAACTATGGCGGCGTTTGTCATACTTTTGCTTCTCAGAATGATGTTGAGGGCGAAGAATGGTGAGGAAGATATTTTAGATTCCAAAATTGATTCAAAATTGGTCCTTAGATCTGAGAAGATTTAAGGCATCCTTTTGAATTATATTTTAGATTGGGTGAATTATATTGAAAATATTCATCGCAAATCTCACGACGGAGACCAATACATTCTCTCCGATCCCCACGGGTTGGCCCGAGTTTGAGCGAGGGGGGATTTATCATGGTGACGGCTCGCTGCGCACCGCCGAGAGCTCAGTGGGCCACATCCTGGCCGCTTGGCGCCGCTTGGCGGAGCGTGACACCTATACTGTTTGGGAGAGCTTGGCGGCGCATGCCCAGCCGGGAGGTCGTACGGCCCAGGTCGTCTATCAGGCGCTCAAGGATGAAATCCTGGAAGACCTCAGGCGAGCCGGCCCGGTAGACATAGTGCTCTTGGCGCTTCACGGCGCGATGGCTGCGGAGCATGTCGACGACTGTGAGGGCGATCTTCTCACCGAGGTCCGCGCCATAGTCGGCCGTGAAGTCGTGGTCGGCGCTGTGCTGGACCTTCATTGCCACGCAACGAGGGCGATGTTCGACGCCGCCGATCTGGTCGTCGCCTATAAAGAGTATCCTCACACAGACTATATCGAGCGAGCCGAAGATCTGTACCGCTTGGCGATAGCCAATAAGAGGGGCGAGATTCGGCCGACCTTGGCGGTCCATGATCTCAACATGATAGGGGTGTGGCATACGACGCGCGAGCCGATGCAGTCCTTTGTCGAGCACATGAAGGCGCTGGAAGGCAAGGCGGGGATCCTTCAAGTCTCGTTCGGCCACGGCTTTCCGTGGGCCGACGTGAAAGACGTTGGAGCAAAGATTTGGGTCTATGCGGATGACAATTTCGTAGCCGCCGACAATCTTGCCGGACGGCTCGGGCGCAGAGTTTGGGATATGCGCCGCCAAACCGCGCCAAGCTATCTGGGCGTGGATGAAGCCATTTCGCGGGCGGTCGAAGGACCACACCCTGCTGTTCTGGCAGACGTGGCGGACAATCCGGGTGGCGGAGCGCCCGGAGACAGTACGTTCATCCTTCAGGCGTTGATCGATCGCGGGGTCAAGGGCTGTGTTGCCGGCTGCTATTGGGCGCCGGAGGCCATGGACTTGGCCGAGGCCGCCGGAGTCGGTGAGCGGATCGATCTCTTTCTGGGCGGCGCGTTCGCGCCAGTATCTGGCGCGCCCGTCCGCCTCTCCGCCTTGGTTTGCAAGGTCAGGTCGGATCAAATCCAATCAGGACTCGGCGGCCGATGGATCTCGATGGGACGAACGGCTTGGTTGAGCATCGACGGCATCGATATCGTCGTGTCGGACCGACGGTTCCAGACTATATCGCCAGACGTATTCACCGGCCTTGGGATCTCACTCTTCGATAAGGTCGCAATTGTCGTAAAATCTACTCAGCATTTCCAAGCTGAATTCGCGTCGATAACCAAGAACACGATTTACGTTGAAACAGCCGGAGCGATCTCGCCGAGGTTTGCGGAAATCCCTTATACAAAGAGAGCGCTTGATTACTGGCCAAGGGTTGACCGGCCCTGAATGAGGGCGGGCCATTCATTTGGCGCGCAGCCTTTAACAAGTCGCTCCGCCAACAGGTGGATCAAGCGGGGGCTCGCGGCAAGATTAGAAGGCTCCACAGCCCGCCGGTCGGCGTCGGCTGAAGCGCCACGGGGCGGAACTCAGGCGCCATGCACCGCAATACGACAATGGAGAGCGAACATGACCTCGAGCGATAATACCCTCGAAAGAGGAGGGATCGACCACGCCGTCGCTACGACCGTGGGCATCGCGGCCAAGCTGGCATGTTCGGGCGTGTTTGTTTCAGGGCGAGAGCTGGCGGACGTCGTGACGATGGATATCCAGCCGTTGTCACCCCTCGCGAGGGAAGTTGATTGTCGTCTGGATGTGGAGGCGGGAACGGTTGTGGCGACGCTTCGAGGGCGTTCGGCTACGGCGTTGTATCGTCCCGGCGTGGGCGCCACCCTTGTCATCGACAGTAGCGTGCAGGCCCTGCTCGAGCAGGCCCGCGAACTACCTCCGCGGGCGGCTCGCTCCGCGGCCGCGCTTCTTCCAAGAGGCCGTGCTCGAGATGAGGCGGCCTTGGCGAAGGCGATGGATGCGGCCTTTGACGAGGACGCAGAAGCGCCCTGTAAGCACACGAGGGCGTTAGTCGTTCTGCAGGACGGACGTCTCTTGGCGGAGCGATATGCTCAGGGCTTCTCTAGGGAGACGCCCATCCTGGGATGGTCCGCCAGCAAAAGCGTGCTTGGCGCGCTGGTCGGCGCTCTGGTCACTGATGGCCGTCTGGATCTGGATGCCCCGATAAACGCACCCGAATGGCGTAGCCACGATGATCCTCGTCGAAAGATCACGGTCGATCAGCTGATGCGGATGTCCAGCGGGCTAAGTTTCGATGAGCCATACGTTCCTGGTTCCGACAGTACGACGATGCTTTTCGCGCGAGGCGACATGGCGAGCTATGCAGCGTCCTTGCCGCTTGCGGCGGAGCCTGGACGGGTATGGTTGTACTCCTCAGGCTCTACCAATCTCTTGTCCAGGGCTTTGATGGACGCGGTCGGAGGTACGATGGCGGCCTGTCAGGACTACGCGTGGACAAGGTTGTTCGAGCCGGCCGGCATGTTGAGCGCGGTGTTCGAGCCCGACACCCGCGGCGTCATCGTAGGGAGTTCCTATCTCTACGCGACGGCATTGGACTGGGCGCGATTCGGCAAACTGCATCTCGACGACGGCATAGCAGGTGGCCGGAGAATCCTTTCGTCAGAATGGATTCGTTATGTGCAGGCTCCGGCCCCTGCGGCGCCAGGCGGCGAGTATGGCGGCCATTTTCTCAGGAATGGGGTGTCTGACCCAATCGCACAGACTCTCAAATACCCCGATCTACCCGCGGATATGTATTTCGCTGGAGGGTTCGGATTTCAGATTGTCGCGATCTTTCCGTCCCATCGGGCGGTTATCGTTCGACTGGGTTGGACCTTGAGCGACGCCTTTGATCTGAACCGCACGTTCGCCGCGATCCTGGCGGCTATCGAACCATCGAACTCTGCCGGACCAGGCTGAGGCGCAGGGGGGCAAGGGCCGTTCTTAGGCCAAGGCCCGAGGCGGGAGCTGGCCGCGCAGGTCTTCGAGCGTCGCGGCGATGTGCGCGCGCGTCAGCGCGGCGACGGTCTCCTGGCGCCGCTCCGACCAGGCGCGGATGAGCAGGCTGTGCTCTTCGTGCGCGCGATGGCCGCGGCCCTGGGGTTCCAGATGCTTGCGGACATATCGCTCGGCGAGAATATGGAGGCGTTCGAGGAAGGTGGTGGTGACTGGCCGCCGACCCGGCCGGATCAGGGCCATGTGGAACGCCCGGTTGAACGGGCCTGGGGCGGGCGAGCCGGCGGCCACCGCCGCGTCGAGCTTGGCCAGGGCCTCGAACGCCGCCTCCTGCTCGGCCGGTCCGGCCAGCGCCGCGCCCAGGGCGGTCGCATCGGGTTCCAACATCAGGCG
>Ga0209241_100225_pt1 | contig 12293 bp, 13 predicted proteins | sample UppTromiDAQMD001_FD_185831 | JGI IMG/M metagenome (GOLD analysis project Ga0209241, IMG submission 185831) | Upper troposphere microbial communities from Maryland, USA - DAQMD-001 (SPAdes) (version 2) | ecosystem: Environmental > Air > Outdoor Air > Unclassified | place: USA: Maryland, Virginia...
GACCCCGCTGGCGCCGAGACCATCCACGCCGACCGTGACCACGTGCTGCTGTTCTCGGATTGGACCGACGAAGACCCGATGCGGGTGTTCACCAAGCTCAAGTCCCAAAGCGACTATTACAACTACAACCAACCTACCGTCTTCGACTTCTTCCGGGACGCCTCGCGCGAAGGCACGGCCGCCGCGATCGACAAGCGCAAAATGTGGAACGAGATGCGGATGAATCCGACGGATCTCGCAGATCTGTCTGCCGCCACGCTGACCTATCTGGCCAACGGCGTCACCCCCGCCGGCAATTGGACGGCGCTGTTCCGACCGGGTGAGCGCGTGCGGCTGCGCATGGTCAACGGTGCGGGCAACACCTTCTACGACGTACGCATTCCCGGACTGAAACTCACGGTGGTGCACGTCGATGGTGTTGACGTGGAGCCGGTGACCGTCGATGAGTTCCGATTCGGTCCTGGCGAAACCGTCGACGTGATCGTCCAGCCACGGGATGACGCTTACACGATCTTCGCCCAGGCGATGGACCGGACAGGCTACGCGCGTGCCACGCTGGCCGTGCGTGAAGGTCTTCAAGCTCCCGTGCCTGCCCTCGATCCGGTCGAATGGCTGACCATGAACGACATGATGGGCGGCATGATGGGGGGCATGGACCATGGCGGGTCCGGCCAGGCCATGGAGATGACCGGGATGACGGGCATGACGGGCATGACGGGCATGACGGGCATGACGGGCATGACGGGCATGACGGGCATGACCGGGATGACCGGGATGGGCTCGGGTTCGATGTCCGGGATGGATCATGGGGCGATGGCTGGCATGAACCACGGCGCCATGAACCACGGTGGCATGGCGATGGATCACAGCCAACACGCCGCGGCGGCGGGGGGACTGGCCGTGCCCAGCACTACTGCTCGCCACGCTCGCACCGAGTATGGTGCCAGCACGGACATGCGCGTTGACATGGCGCGCACCAACCTCGATGACCCCGGCATCGGACTGCGCAACAACGGTCGGCGCGTGTTGACCCTCGCGGATCTGCATACCCCGTCGGGGCCGCTGGACAAGAGAGGCCCCGGCCGGGAGGTCGAACTGCACCTCACGGGCAACATGGAACGCTACGCATGGTCCCTGGACGGGCTGGAGTTCGGAAAGTCCACGCCGGTGCACTTCAAACACGGCGAGCGGCTGCGGGTCATTCTGCACAACGACACCATGATGACCCATCCCATGCACCTGCACGGCATGTGGAGCGAGCTGGAAAGCCCCGACGGTCGCTTCCTTGCGCGCCGCCACACCCTGCCGGTGCAGCCGGCACAACGCATCAGCTTCCTGGTGACAGCCGACGCGCTCGGCCGCTGGGCGTGGCACTGCCACCTGATGTTCCACATGGATGCCGGCATGTTCCGCGAAGTCGTGGTGTCTTGAACCCAGCGCACAAGGAAGACCAAGAATGTCCAAAGCACTCCCCACTCGCGCACTGGCCACGACGCTTCTGGTCCTGGTAAGCGTCGCCGCCCAGGCACAAGCACAGAACGACCATGCAGCGCACGGCCAGGCCGACGCTCAAACGGCCGCGCCATCCACTCAGACCGTGGCTCCTGCCGCCGACCCGCACGCGGGTCACGCGACGTCGGCGAGCGGCTCGACCGCGGCCCCGGCCATGGATCACGGCAACATGCAGATGCAGGGCGGGTCGGCGCCTCCTGACGCCCGCGATCCGCATGGCTACTCCAATGGCCTGACATTGGGATCGGGCGACTACGCCGTACCCGGTGTGCCGCGGCTGATGCTGGCCGACGAACACAGGTTCTTTTCGTTGCGCGGCGAAACTCTGGAACGCCGCTTCACGCGCAAAGGAGACGACTCCACGGCCTACGACCTCCAGGCGTGGTATGGGACGACCTACAACAAGGCCGTCGTGAAGGCCGAAGGCGATATCGCCAAAGGAAAGCTCGAAGAATCGCGTACCGAGCTTCTCTGGGGGCACGCCGTCGCACCGTACTGGGACACCCAGCTCGGCGTTCGGGTGGATAACGGGGAAGGCCCGAGCCGTCAATGGTTGGCTTTCGGCATCCAGGGCCTCGCCCCCTACTGGTTCGAGCTGGAGGCGACGGGCTACGTGGGAAGTGGTGGACGTACGGCGCTGCGTGTCGAAGGCAGCTACGAGCTGCTGCTGACCCAGCGACTGATTCTGGAGCCTCGCGCCGAGTTGCAGTTCTATGGCAAGGACGACCCGGAACGCGGTATCGGCAAGGGCCTGGCCGAAGCGTCTGCTGGCTTGCGCCTGCGCTATGAATTCAGTCGCCAGTTCGCCCCCTATATCGGCGTGGAACGGGCGGGCAGCTTCGGACGCACCGCGGACTATGTGCGTGCCGAAGGCGGCCGTGCGCAGCAGACGCGCTGGGTGGCTGGCGTGCGATTCTGGTTCTAGAACCTAGCGGGTTTGATCATCTGATGAGAGGCGATCCATGAACATGCACTACGACAGAAGCCAGGGCAAAGTGCCGAGACGCCAGGCATTGATCGCTGGCTTGTTGGTGATGGCACTCGCAGGACCGAGCCTGGCGCAGAGCCGACCGATTGCCAAGGTCTGGAAGGACCCGAGCTGCGGATGCTGCAAGGACTGGGTCTCACACCTGCAAGGCGCAGGCTTCGATGTGCAGGTTCTCGACACCGGGAACACCGCAGCGCGCACGCGGCTGGGCATCCCGCAGAAGTACGGTTCTTGCCACACGGCGCAGATCGGCGGCTATGCCATCGAGGGTCATGTGCCTGCCTCGGACATTCAACGCTTGCTGCGCGAAGCCCCGCAGGCCATCGGCCTCGCGGCGCCCGGCATGCCGGTCGGTTCGCCCGGCATGGATGGTCCGGCCTATGGTGGACGCAAGGACGCCTACGACGTGCTGCTGATTGGGAAAAACGGTAGCAGCACGGTCTATCAGTCGCATCGCTGACCATCCATCAACCCTTCTCCGTGGAGATATGCCATGCAGCATCAGCACACACAGACCCCCAGCGATCGCCCCCGGTTCTGGCGATCGCGCTACGGCGTGGCGTTCCTCATCATCGCCGCTGTCGCCGCGTATTTCCTGCTCAAGGAGCATACGGCACATGTTGCCGGCTATCTCCCCTTCCTGCTGCTGGCGGCTTGTCCGCTGATGCACCTGTTCATGCACCGTGGTCACGGCCACGGCGGACACGATCATGCCGCGCGTCAGGGTAAGGAAGGTGCCGCAGCCTCCAAGGAGCAGAAGCAATGAGTCGAGGCACTCGCACCGTGCGAGCACGCGACGCCGCGCTTGTCTCCTTGCGCGCCTGCGGCCTGCTGCGATCACCAGACACCAAAGGTTAACGGCGGAGGGCACTTGTCACTATGAATTCACCCAGCAAGTCTTCAGGACATGAGCACGCAGGCATGGCGGCGGGTGCCACAACGTCCGGCCCGCATACGCACCACCATCACGCCAGCCATGCTGGAAGTGACGACGCGGGCGGGTCCTCAAGCCACACGCAGCCCGATGCCGCGACGCGAGATCCGGTGTGTGGCATGGCGGTCACGGCGGCGTCGGAGCACCGTTCCACGCACTTGGGGAACACGTACTTGTTTTGCAGCACCGGATGCAAGGCCAAATTCGACGCCGATCCGGCGCGATATGCCAGCGGTGACGCGGGCATAGGCACAGGCAGCGGCCATGCACCGCATCACCATGCCAGCACCGCAGTTTCACCGGCCCCGGCGGCATCGCCAACCGCGCCCGGAACCATCTACACCTGCCCGATGCACCCGGAGATCCGCCAGGATCATCCGGGAACCTGCCCCAAGTGCGGGATGACGCTGGAGCCTCTGCTGCCCGACCTCGATGACGACAACCCGGAGTTGCGTGACTTCTCGCGTCGCTTCTGGTGGACCTTGCCGCTGACGCTCGTGGTCTTGGCGCTGGCGATGCTGGGCGAGCGGCTGCACCTGATGGACATGGCTACACAGAGCTGGGTCGAGTTGGTGCTGTCGTTGCCGATCGTGCTGTGGGCCGGCTGGCCCTTCTTCTCCCGCGGCTGGCTGTCCGTGGTCAACCGCAGCCCGAACATGTGGACACTGATCGGCCTGGGAACGGGTGCGGCATTCATCTACAGCGTTGTGGCAACCGTTGCGCCGGAAGTGTTTCCAGCTTCCTTCATGTCCATGGGACGGGTCGGCGTGTATTTCGAGGCCGCCGCCGTCATCATCTCGCTGACACTGCTCGGCCAGGTGCTGGAACTCAAGGCCCGCTCCCAGACTTCGGCAGCCATCAAGTCGCTGCTGGGGCTGGCACCCAAGACGGCGCGGCGCATCAATGCGGACGGCAGCGAGGAAGACGTGCCACTCAGCCATGTGCACGTCGGCGACCTGCTGCGCATCCGACCCGGCGAGAAGGTGCCGGTGGATGGCATCGTGCACGAGGGCAGCAGCTCGATTGACGAATCCATGCTGACCGGCGAACCGCTGCCCGTCAGCAAGCGCGTGGGCGACAAGGTCATCGGGGCCACACTCAACACCAGCGGCGCGCTGGTCATGCGTTCGGAGCGGATCGGCTCGGACACCGTTCTATCGCAGATCGTCCAGATGGTCGCCCAGGCGCAGCGTTCCAAGGCACCGATGCAACGCATGGCCGATGTCGTTGCCGGCTACTTCGTGATGGCCGTCGTCGCCATTGCGGTAACGACGCTCCTTGTATGGGGATTCTTCGGGCCACAGCCCACCTGGGTCTATGGACTGATCAATGCGGTGGCCGTCCTGATCATCGCCTGCCCGTGCGCGCTGGGTCTGGCCACGCCGATGTCGATCATGGTCGCAACGGGCCGTGGCGCCACGCAGGGCGTGCTATTCCGCGATGCCGCGGCGATCGAGAATCTTCGCAAGGTCGATACCCTCGTCATCGACAAGACAGGAACCCTGACCGAAGGCCGACCTGCTTTCGATCAGGTCGTCGCAGCCCCCGGCTTTACGAACGATGAGGTGCTGCGTCTTGCGGCCAGCCTGGACCAGGGCAGTGAACACCCCCTGGCCGACGCCATCGTGCAGGCCGCGCGTGCCCAGGGCCTCCAACTCGTGAAGCCTCAGAGCTTTGAATCGGGAACCGGCATCGGCGTGCGCGGAAAGGTTGAGCACCGGCAACTGGCGTTGGGCAACACAGTGCTGATGGAACAGTCTGGCGTATCGGTGGAACCGCTCGTACCCCAGGCCGAAGCTCTGCGCGGCGAAGGGGCCAGCGTCATGTACCTGGCGGTGGACGGGCAGCTCGCGGGCTTGCTCGCCGTGTCCGATCCGGTCAAGGGCAGCACCCCCGAGGCCCTGGCCGCGTTGAAGGCTGCGGGCCTGCGGGTCATCATGGCCACCGGGGACGGGCAGACCACCGCCAAAGCCGTCGGTGCACGCCTAGGCATCGACGAGGTGCATGGTGAGGTCAAGCCGGCGGACAAGCTCATGTTGATCGAGCGACTGCAGAAAGAAGGACGCATCGTCGCCATGGCCGGAGACGGCATCAACGACGCGCCGGCCTTGGCGAAGGCAGACGTGGGCATCGCCATGGGAACGGGAACCGACGTGGCGATGAACAGCGCCCAGGTCACGCTGGTCAAGGGTGACCTGCGTGGCATCGCTGTCGCTCGCACGCTCTCGGTGAGTACCGTGCGCAACATGAAGCAGAACCTCATGTTCGCCTTCCTCTACAACGCGCTGGGCATCCCCATCGCCGCCGGGGTTCTCTATCCCCTCACGGGCTGGCTGCTGTCGCCGCTGATCGCAGCATTGGCGATGAGCCTGAGTTCGGCGTCGGTCGTTGGCAACGCCTTGCGCCTGAGAGCGAGCCGACTGTGACCGGATTTTCTTTCTGAAACTACAGGAGCCTGCTATCGCCCAGCAAACCGTTTCTTTCGTTCCACGCCGTTGCAAAGGTGCAAGCCTTATCTCGGCATTTCGTTCTTAAACCACACCTCACACATCCAGGTAGAAACTTCTATGACCCGTTCACATTTCATCGCCAAGCTCGTCGCGCCGATCGCTGCTGGTCTGTTCGCCACCGCCGCATTCGCGCATCCTTCGCTGGTGTCTTCAACGCCGGCCGACAAGTCGCAGGTTTCTGCGCCAGCCACCATCGAACTGAAGTTCTCCGAGACGCTGGTGCCGCAGTTCTCCGCCGCGAGCCTTGTCATGACTGGCATGCCGGGAATGGCGAGCCATGGCCCGATGAAGATCAACGCCAGCGTCGCGGCTGCCGGCGACGGCAAGACCATGGTCATCACGCCGGCACAGGCGCTCCAGCCCGGTGACTATCGCGTCGAATGGCGTGCCGTCTCCTCGGACACGCATCCGATCACGGGTAACGTCACCTTCAAGGTGAAGTAAGCCCATGGCCGGGGATTGGTTGACCATCGTCCTGCGCCTGGCGCTGTATCTGGACCTGGCGGCGGCGTTTGGCGTCGCCATGTTCGGTCTCTATGCTTTGGGCAACGACGAGCGATCCTCGACGATCTCGCGCCGCTATCGCGTCCTCATTGGCGCATCCGCTGCCATCGGCATTGCCCTGTCGATGTGGGGCATGACGGTCATGGCCAAGGCCATGTCCGGTGCCCAGAGCTACGCGGAGCTGTCAACGCACGTCTTCGACATGCTCATTACGGGCACGCACATGGGCATCGCCTGGTGCATTCGCATCCTCGCGCTGTTGGTGTGTGTGCTCGTCGCAATGTTGAAATTGAACGCTACCTTGCGATTTGCAGTGATGGCGCTCTCCACCGGCGTGGCGCTGGCGACCCTTGCGTGGGCAGGCCACGGCGCGATGGACGACGGCGTTCGCGGCTACATCCATCTTGCGTCGGATATCACGCACCTCTGGGCAGCGGGCGCTTGGGTGGGCGCATTGGTGGCGTTCTTGATGCTGGCATCCCACAAGCAGGATGTCGCGCAAGACCCGGTAGCGGTCCTCAGTCGGACGTCGAATGGCTTTGCTCGCATAGGTACAGCGATCGTGGCTGCACTCGTCGTGAGTGGAATTCTCAATTACCTGTTGATCGCCGGACCATCGTTTGATCCGCTCATCTCGACGCTGTATGGCCGGCTGCTGATGGTAAAGCTCTTGCTTTTCGCAGGCATGCTGGCGTTGGCTGCTGCCAATCGGTATCGGTTGAGCCCGAGCCTGGAGGCTGCTTTGAAGGCAGGCAATCGCGCACAGGCAGTCATCAAGCTTAGACAGAGTCTGTTCACGGAGGCGACCTTGGCCGTTTTGGTTCTGGCGAGCGTTGCATGGCTTGGCATCTTGTCTCCCACTGGAACCTAGTCCTTCATGGGCGGCAGATGACAGCACATGAATTGAATGTAATGCACGGGTAAGCGCTCTGTAGACCGCCTGCTTCTACATTTAACGACGCGGCGCAAGTTGTCGTCGTTTTTACAAAGGAGTCGATCATGAAATCGCAAATTGTCATTGCCGCCCTGTTGAGCGCTCTCTCCGTGCCAGCCTTCGCCGGTCATGCAGCAGCCCAAGCAGCCAAGGAAATGGTTCCCTTGGCTGACGGGGGAACGCTGTACATCTTCAAGGACGGAAAGATGGCACAGGAAAGCCGCTTCGGGCGCGCCGTCTATCTCAATGTCGGAGCTTCGGTGTCGACGAAGGATGGGCGCAACATCGCGATCACCAGCAATGAAGTCGCTCGCCTCGGGTCGCTGCTACAAAAAGAGCACGGCGGATGACGCCGCGGGTGTGCGGTGCTTTTCAAAGCTTCTGCACAGTGTGACAGAGACGCGCGCCCCGATTGGGCGCGCGCGCTTGGGACGCGTCACGAGCAACCACGAGCGCTCAAGGTGCCAGTTTTTGCGATGTCAAGCGCATCAACTTCCCTGAAATGGATCCAGCCTCCCCGTCCACCGTGATTCGTCCACGGGACATCTGGCGCGAATGAGAACTTGCGAGGAGCCCGATTTATGGAGTTGCGTCATCTACGATGCTTTGTCGTCTTGGCAGAGGAGTTGCATTTCACGCGGGCGGCCGAGAGGCTGCATATAGAGCAACCCCCCTTGTCTCGCGCGATCAAGGAATTGGAAGATGAGCTTGGGGTCACGCTGTTTGACCGCGACCGCAGGGGCACACGGCTGACCGTGGCGGGGGCGGCATTCTTGCAGGACACCCGCCGACTCTTCACTGTCCTGGAGCAAGCGCGTGAAAATGCCAGAGCCATTGCCGCGGGCCTGAGGGGCAGCCTGCGCATTGCAATTTCCGATGGTGCGATGGACCCACGACTATCGGCGTTCCTAGCTCGTTGCCGCGCGGAAGAGCCCGAGGTCGAGATACGTCTCTCTGGGCTGCTGCCGGTTTCAAAGACACCTAGTTAAGGTGGAAGATGAAACCGGAGGTGGTTCATGGGAACGAGAAGGCAATTCAGCCGAGAGTTCAAGCTTGAAGCAGTCAAGCTGGTGAAGGAGCGAGGTGTGGCGGTGGCGCAGGCTGCACGCGACCTCGATGTGCACGAGAACGTGCTGCGCAAGTGGATACGCGATGCGACGGTCGACCCGCAGCATGCATTCCCCGGGCAAGGGGTCATGAGGCCCGAGCAGGCGGAGCTGGAGCGCTTGAGGAAAGAGAATGCCAAGCTCAGGATGGAGCGCGACCTGCTGAAAAAAGCGGCGGCCTACTTTGCCAAGGAGTCGATGTGAAGTTCGGCTTCATGGCGAAACACCGAGGGACGTGGCCGTTGGCAATGATGTGCGAGGCGCTCGGTGTCTCGCGAAGCGGCTTCTACGCGTGGCTCAGCAGGCCCAGGAGCCAACGCAGCCTGGTCGACGAGGTGCTCGGCAGCCAGGTGCGCCAGAGCTTTCTGGGCAGCGACCGCACCTATGGCGCCCGGCGCGTGTGGCATGACGTGCTGGCACTGGGTCAACGATGCGGATTGCATCGCATTGAACGGCTCATGCGAGAACAGGCCCTGCGCGCGAGGCCACGACGTCGAGGCTTGCCGCAGGACCGAGGCCAGCGCAGCGCCATCGCCGACAACGTGTTGGACCGTCAGTTCCAGGCCGATGCGCCCAACCAGAAGTGGGTGGCCGACTTCACCTACATCTGGACAGCCGAGGGCTGGCTATATGCCGCTGCGGTGCTGGACCTGTACTCGCGTCGCATCGTTGGCTGGTCGATGCAGGACAGCATGACCTCGCAACTGGTGGCCGATGCGTTGATGATGGCCGTGTGGCGCCGGGGTAAGCCGGTGGCGTTGCTGCATCACTCGGACCAGGGCAGCCAATACACCAGCGAACACTTCCAGGAATTGCTCAAGGAGCAAGGCATCACCTGCAGCATGAGCCGCGCGGGCGAGGTCTGGGACAACTCGGCGATGGAGAGCTTCTTCAGCTCATTGAAGACCGAGCGCACGGCCAGGAAGGTGTACCGATCCAGGGAGCAGGCTCGTGCTGACGTGTTCGACTACATCGAACGGTTCTACAACCCGACGCGTCGTCATTCGACGCTCGGCTACGTCAGTCCGATAGAGTTCGAGAAAGCTCAAAAAGCTTAGGCCGGTGTCCACGAAACCGGCAGCAGCCCACCTCTCATGCACGACGCCACCAGCCCACGCCCACAGCTCAGGCTCGCCATAGCGCCTGGTGTGGCCTCTTCGTACCTAGCTGCATTGCTTGCCCTGCAGCGCGCGGAGGAGCCCGAAGTTTCTATGGAATTTAATGAGGTTACGACGAGCGATCTCATTACAGGCCTCTACAAACGGCGCTTCGACGTCGGCCTTTCTCTGAAGCAGGTGAGCGATTCTTCGCTGAAGAGTCTTTCTATTTGGTTTGAGGCGACAGCTCTTGCCACGCCGCTGCGATACCCACTGCTCCGGCAGCAGTCAATCAGAATAGACGAACTTAAGGAGCACTCCGTGTTTCGATGGAAGGCCGAATATTCTCCTTCGCTGGACCAGTACCTGTCCTCCATGTCATCAACGGAAAGGCCGAATGTCCAGCATGTCAGTTCTTTTGAGATGTTATTGCTCTGGGTCGCAGCTGGATATGGCGTAGGGATTTCCTCGCGATCACGCATCGAAACCGCTAGCCAGTGCGGAATCTGCACGCGCCCAATAGCCGATGGCCCCTACGAGGTCATTACGCACCTGCAGCGACTCTCGGGACAGACGAATCTTGTAGCTGATCGATTTGAGCTTAGAGCCTTGCGAGTTGCCGAGGCGCGTAAAGCATGACAACCACGTGCGGTGCCCGCCCTTGCCGGTGGATTTGCAGCGGGTGCCGGTTCGGGCCAAGGCGCCGTCCAGACGCATCAATTCATCCTGGAAACTGACCTTGATCAATTCAACTCCCTACAACTTCCAATAGTATGTCCGCATGATCGGCTTAAGGCGCCTTCTCGCAAGATGGAGCCGCTGGATTACCAGCGGCCTAGTCGTAACCTTGCTTTTCTCGCAGGTTGCGATGGCGATGTACGTCTGTCCCAAGCCAGACCCGAGGGCATCTGTGGAAACCACGCAAATGCGTGCCACGATCTCGATGCAGCAGGCTGACAAGTTGCCAATGTCGGATTGCACCGGCATGCCTGATTCCATGGACAGCGAAGCGCCACAGTTGTGCCACGCTCATTGCAGTGGCGATCGGGAGTCGGCGCTTTCATGGCAGGGGCTGGACATTCAGTTTCTCGCGGCGCACGTGATGTGGCTCGCCAACTCGCTGCCCGGGTTGGTTCTCGACCGGGTAGCCCTCAGAGCGTGTTCAAAGTCTTTTGAGCAAGAGCACCAAGAATGCCAAGTGGACGAACTGCAGGCTGGTGTTGAGCCATCGCTCGCAGTTCTTCCACAGCCTCCTGTTCTTGTCCAGCCAGGCAAAGCTGCGTTCCACGACCCAGCGCTTGGGCATCACTTTGAAAGTGTGAAGCTCGCTTCTCTTGGCGATCTGCACCGTCACATGCCCTCCCAGAATCTGCTGCACGCCTTGCGCGAACGGCCGACCGATGTAGCCTGCATCGCACAGCAGGCTTTGTAGCCGGCTCAACCGGGGCTTGCAGCGCTGTAGCGCCTGCAGTGCGCCTTTGCGGTCCGTCACCTCGGCCGTGGTCACCGCTATCGCATGCGGCAATCCCTGGGTGTCCACCGCGATGTGGCGCTTGATGCCCGAGACCTTCTTGCCTGCGTCATAGCCCTTCAAGCCCGCCGTGTCCGTGTTCTTCACGCTCTGCGCGTCCACGATCAAGAGCGTGCTGCAGGCGTTGCGCCCCAGTTTCTCGCGGGCCGCGCCAACCTGATTTTTTTAATGCCTGCTCCAGCAGGCTGCCACCCTCGCGTGGCTCGCTCCAGATGGCAAAGTACGAGTGCACGGTGCGCCATTTGGGAAAGTCGCTGGGCAGTGCCCGCCACTGACAGCCCGTGCGCAGCAGGTACAGCACGGCGCAGAACACCTCGTACAGCTCCACTTTGCGTGGGGCAGTCTTTCTGCGCGCACTCTCCAGCAATGGCCGGATCACCTCGAACTGCTCGCGCTTGATGTCGCTGGGGTAGCCTTTTCTCACCCAGCGAGCTTCTCACATCAAGAGGGCGAGACTTTGAACACGTTCTCAGGCGGCACGTTACCTACATTCCTCCCAATCCCCGCGCGGGCTTTCCGCCGATCTACCTCACGTTCCAAGTCCTGCGGAATTGATTTATGTGTCCGTGCTCGCCGCGCACCGATGCGGCAGACCACGTGATTTCGTGAATACCAATTCCGAGGACAACCATGTTTACTCCCTTTTTTGGCGCCCCCGAGGGGCGCCCGTCGGCGTACGGCCGAGGCACAACGCCGGCCTCGATGCGAGTGCATCGTCTGAAAGCTATCAGCATCGCGTTGGCGGGCAGTGCGCTTGTCTCGCCTGTAGCCTACGCCCTCGATTTTGCTGAGGCACGCCTTATCGCGGAGCAGCAGAGCCCACGCATAAGCGCGCAGCAGTTGCAGGTTAACGTCGCCGAATCCGTGCAGAAGGCAGCAGGCTCGCTGCCCGACCCCAAGCTCTCGCTCGGCATCGAAAACTACCCCATCAGCGGCATGGATCGCTGGAGCATGACGCGCGAATCCATGACGATGCAGCGCTTGGCGCTCATGCAGGAAGTGCCCAACAGGGCCAAGCGCGACGCCCAGGTCGCCAGCGCGCAGGCGCGTGTGGATCGAGAACGCGCGGCGCTGGTTTTGCAGCGATTGCAGATCCGCCAGGAACTCAGCCTGGCGTGGATCGCCGCGCAGGCGGTGGAGCAACGGGAGATACTGCTGACGGAACTGCTCGCGGAGA
>Ga0209241_100244_pt1 | contig 11756 bp, 8 predicted proteins | sample UppTromiDAQMD001_FD_185831 | JGI IMG/M metagenome (GOLD analysis project Ga0209241, IMG submission 185831) | Upper troposphere microbial communities from Maryland, USA - DAQMD-001 (SPAdes) (version 2) | ecosystem: Environmental > Air > Outdoor Air > Unclassified | place: USA: Maryland, Virginia...
GGGGCCGGTGCGACTGGGCTGCTTCAACGAAGAGGATGTGCGAGGACCCCAGAAGGACTATGTGAGCTTGAAGTGTTACCCATGTCTGTGAGCTGAGTTGTTACCCATGTCCTTGACACGTACACCCCACTGCCCACGACCCTTCGCTTCGCTGCGGGCGACCTGCGTTGTGCGGGATGCGGGGTGCGCCGTGAAACTCGTTGCGCGCTGCGCGCTTCACTCAAACATCACGGCGAGCTAGACAACGAAGCAAGCCTGTCCTTCGGCAGGCTTGCCACCCCGCATCCCGCCCAACGCAGGCGTGGGCAGAAGGGGGAGGCTGGCGACAGCCAACAGCCAACAGCCAACAGCCAACAGCCAACAGCCAACAGCCAGCCGGGTCAGGGCTGGATAGGCGTGATCACCACGCCGGTGCCTGCGGGGGCGTCTTCGCCGCCGGGCAGGGCGGGTGTGGTGGGGGTGGCTTCCTGCACTGCGCGCTGGTCCGTGGGGCCCAGCGTGCCCTGGGTGAGGGGGATGCTGGGGGCGGGCAGGGCGGGGGTGCTTTCTATGATTTCCTCGCCGGGCGACAGGCCCGGGCCGGGTGGCTCCGTGGGCTCGGGTGCGGGTTCAGGGGTCGGCGCCGGCTCCGGGGTGGCGGGTTGGCCGGGCTGTGCGGGCGGCTGCTGGTCGGGCCACCAGCCCTGCATGCGTTCGCGCAGGCGGCCGACCATGTCGGACCACCAGTGGCTTTGTTCGGGTGGCTCGAAGCGGGCCTTGGCGTCGATGACGGGGCTGCGCAGGGCGCGGGACATGAAGTCTCCCACCATGGGCAGGGCGCTGCGCGAGCCCTGGCCCCAGCGGTCGCTGCGCAGGGTGATGCGCGCGTCGTTGAAGCCGGCCCAGGCGCCGGTGACGATTTCCGGGTGCATGAGGATGAACCAGCCATCGGCATTGCCCTGGGTGGTGCCGGTCTTGCCGGCCACGTCGGCGTGGATGCCGTAGCGCTGGCGCACGGCCACGGCCGTGCCTTTGTCCACCACGGCGCGCAGCATGTCCACCAGGGCGTAGGCGTGGTCTTCGTCCAGCGCGCGCTCGGGCTTGGGCGGGCTGAATTCGGCGATGACCTTGCCGTCGGCGTCCTCGATGCGCGTGACCATCATGGGCGGCAGCCAGCGGCCACCGTGGGCCAGGCTGGCATAGGCGTTGACCATCTCCAGCAGTGACACCGGGCTGCTGCCCAGGGCCAGGGCGGGAACCTCGTCCAGCGGGCTCTGGCGCACGCCCAGGGCGCGCGCCAGGCGTGCCACGCGGGCGGGGCCCACGGACTGCATGACTTCGGCGGTGATGGTGTTCTTGGAGTAGGCCAGGGCGTCGCGCAGCGTCATCTCGCGGCCCGTGGGGGGCGTGGCGTCGGTGGGGCGCCAGACTTCGCCGCCGGCCAGCTGGATTTCCACGGGGCTGTCCACGCGCTTGTCGTCGGGGGTGGCGCCCTGCTGCAGCGCGGCGCCATAGACAAAGGGCTTGAAGGTGGAGCCGGGCTGGCGCCGTGCCTGCTGCACGTGGTCGTAGGCGTCCTGCGTGAAGTCGCGGCTGCCTACCCATGCCAGCACTTCGGAGGTGGCCGGGTTCAGCGCCACGAAGCCTGCCTGCACGCGGGTCTTGTCCTCGCGCAGCTGCTTCATGAAGGCCTTGTCGGCCAGCAGGGCCTTGAGGGTGTCTTCCTCGCTGTCCTTGTCCGTTGCCTTGTCCTTGCCTTGGCTGTCCGCGCGTTTGCGCGCGGCACGCCAGGCGGGGGTCTCTCGCACGAGTTGCTGCACCAGCGGGTTGGAGGCGTTCCAGCCGTCGCGCTGGCTCCAGGCGCCATTGGCCACGCCCTGCAGCGTGCGCGTCTGGCGCGCCACGGCCTGGTTGGCCCAGTTCTGCAGGCGCGAGTCGATGGTGGTGTGCACCACCAGGCCATCGGTGTAGATGTTGTAGTCGTTGCGGTCGGCCCAGTCGATCAGCCACTTGCGCAGATGCTGCGCGAAGTGCGGCGCCATGCCCAGGGGCTCTTCCTGGCGCTCGAAGTTGATGCGCATGGGGCGCTTCTTGAGCTGGGCGAACTCGGCCTCCTGCAGCACGCCGCGCTTGACCATTTGCGACAGCACCGTGTTGCGGCGGTACAGCGCGCGGTCGGGGTTGAGCACGGGGTTGTAGTAGCTCGTGCCCTTGAGCATGCCCACCAGCGTGGCGCTTTCCAGCACCGTCAGCCGCGCGGCCGGTTTGTCGAAATAGGTGCGCGCCGCCATCTCTATGCCGAAGGCGTTGTAGAGGAAGGGCACGGTGTTCAGATAGGTCTCGAGGATCTCGTCCTTGGTGTAGAGCGCCTCGATCTTGAAGGCCGTGATCGCCTCCTTGAGCTTGCGGTTGAGCGTGGGCGCGCGGCCGATTTCGGTCGGGTACAGGTTGCGTGCGAGCTGCTGGGTGAGGGTGGAGCCGCCCTGCGGATCGCCGCGCAGCGTGTGCACCACCGAGCCCAGCGTGCGGCGCCAGTCCATGCCGTGGTGCTCGTAGAAGCGGTGGTCCTCGGTGGCGATCAGCGCCTTGATCACCGAGGGCGACATCTCGTCGAGCTTCACCCACTGCCGGTTGCTGCGCTTGAACTGCGCGAGCTGCTTGCCATCCGCGCTCATGATCTGGGCTGGCTGCTCCAGCTTGGCCTTGCGTATGTCGCGGATGCCGGGCGTGAACGGGATCAGGGCCAGCACATACAGCGCGAACAGCAGCGGCAGCGCAGCGGCGAACAGCAGCCATTCGCGCCGGGTGGGCCAGCGGTGCCACCAGGGCAGGGCCGCCACGCGCTGGCCGATGCGGCTGGCCAGCAGCCTTTGCCAGGCTGCGAGCACAGCGTCGGGCAGCTTCAAGTCATTGAAAGAAAAGCGCATATTGCAAGACGGCCCTGATGACAGGACATCAGGGCCGATAGGGCGGGACCATTCCGCGAAGGCTAGAGAATGCCCAAAAAAACGGCACCCCGCTCGCGCGGGGTGCCTTGCCTATGGGCCAAGCCCCGGTATTGTCGGGCTGGCGTGTACTGGCGGGAAGTGCTTATTTCTCCAGCCAGTCGGACAGCTCGTCCGCATGCTCCTGCTCCTGCTCCAGGATGGATTCGATCAGCCGGCGCGTGGTGGGGTCCTTGTCGCCGATCAGGTCGATCATCTGGCTGTAGGCCTCGATGGCCACGCGCTCGGCGATCAGGTTGGTGCGGATCATGGCCTTCAGGTCCGTCTCGCCGTTGTAGTCGGCATGGCTGCGCTGGGTCAGCGTCTGGGGGTTGAAGTCGGGCTCGCCGCCCAGCTGCACGATGCGCTGGGCCAGCTTGTCGGCGTGGGCCATTTCCTCGTTGGCATGGACCAGGAACTCGTCGGCGATGGCCGGCGAGGCCAGACCCACGGCGGTGAAGTGATGGCGCTTGTAGCGCATCACGCACACCAGCTCGGTGGCCAGCGAGTCATTGAGCAGCTTGATGATGTCCTCGCGCCAGGGCCCGAAATGCGGGGTCACGGCGCCATCATCCAGGCTGCGCTTGGCAGCCTCCAGGGCCTTGGGGTCCAGCGCCAGGTGGCCGTTGCCGGGGTTGGATTTGGCTTGCTTCGTGGGGGTGCTGTTGGTGTTCATACAGGTGGTCTCTTCATCGTGGGACGGAAACTACGGCAGGCATGCGCCTATGCGGCTTGTAAACACCTGCCAGCGAAACGGGACCAGGCGGGCCGCTGTGCCCGCCTGTTGCCTTCCAAGGTAAGTTTTTGGCCGCCTGCTGTCTGTGAGACAAGTCCGCATCCCCATGCCCGGCCAGCGCGCCCCCGGGTGTCCCGGCGCTACCATGGATGCTCCACTTCAGGAGCACCGCATGAATGACACCGCCGCCGCGCCCCGCTCGGCCTACGACTTCGAGGCCACCTCCATCACGGGCCAGGCCGTTCCCCTGTCGGACTACCGTGGCAAGGTGCTGCTCATCGTCAACACCGCCAGCGCCTGCGGCTTCACTCCGCAGTACGCGGGACTGCAGGCGCTGCATGAGCAGTACGGCGAGCGCGGCCTGGTGGTGCTGGGCTTTCCGTGCAACCAGTTCGGTTCCCAGGAAAAGGGCAGCGAATCGGAAATCGCCAGTTTCTGCGACCTGAATTTTGGCGTGCGCTTCCCGCTCATGGGCAAGATCGACGTCAACGGCGCCAATGCCCACCCGCTGTACCGCTGGCTCACGGCCGAGGCGCCGGGCGTGCTCGGCACCAAGGCCATCAAGTGGAACTTCACCAAATTCCTCGTCGGCCGCGACGGCCAGGTCATCCGCCGCTATGCGCCGCAGGATGCGCCGGCCAAGCTGTCCACGGACATCGAGGCCGCGCTGGCGCTTTGATGCGCTGACCGCGCCTGTCCATCAGGGTTTCACGCAGGGCCGGCAGCGCGGGCCGGCCGCACGCCATGGTTAGCATGCTCCTTGACATCACAACAAGGAGACAACACCCGTGAAAGCCTTCCGCCGCACCGCCCTCGCCCTGCTCACTGCCTGCACCCTGCCCATGATTGCTGCCAGCGCCGCCGCCCAGGACAAGCCCGTGGTCCAGTTCATCGCCACGGGCGGCACCATTGCCATGAAGATCGACCCGGTCAAGAACGCGCCCGTGCCCGCGATCTCGGGCGACGACCTGCTGGCCACCGTGCCCGACGTGGGCAAGTACGCGCGCATCCAGGTCAACAACCTGTCCAACGTGCCCTCCGACTACATGGACCCGGCCCGCTGGGTGCAGCTTACCCAGGCCGTACAGGCCGCGCTGGCCCGCCCTGAGGTGGCTGGCGCCATCGTCTCGCACGGCACGGACACGCTGGAGGAAACCGCCTTCTGGCTGGACCTGACCGTGCAGTCGTCCAAGCCCGTCGTGCTCATCGGCGCGCAGCGCAATGCCTCGGTGTCCGACTTCGACGGGCCGCGCAACCTGCTCAACGCCGTGCGCATCGCCGTGGACCCCAAGGCGCGCGACAAGGGCGCCATGCTGGCCATGAACAACCAGATCAACGCCGCGCGCTACGTTACCAAGACACACACGGCCAACGTGGAGACCTTCCGCTCGGGTGAATTCGGCTTCCTGGGCGAGGTCTACCCGGACCGCGTGAACTTCGCCTCCGCCCCCGCGCGCCGCCAGCACCTGCCCATCCAGGCGCAGACCATGCCCGAGGTGGAAATCTTCCCCATGTACGGCGGCGCCAACGGCCAGGCCGTGCGCCAGGCGGTGGACCGTGGCGTCAAGGGCATCGTCATCGACGCCCTGGGCATGGGCAACATGAACGTCGCCATGCTCGATGCCGCCAAGTACGCCATCGGCAAGAACGTGCCCGTGGTCGTCAGCACGCGCGTGCACAACGGCCGCGTCATGCCCCGCTACGGCTTCGAGGGCGGCGGCAAGACCTCGTTCGAGGCCGGCGCCGTCATGGCCGACGACCTGCGCGCGCCCAAGGCGCGGATCCTGCTGATGCTGGCGCTGCAGTCCGGCGTGACGGGGCAGAAGGACCTGCAGGCGGTATTCGATCGATAGTTCGACCGACAGGCCGCCGCAACGCTGCCGCGCAGGCCCTGGCCTTGCGCGGCATTTCTGGCGGGGCACCGAGGTGGCACACTGGCAGCCCCATATGCCAACCAGGGCGCACCATGCAGGATAACGATCTCGAATACGTAGGCTTCTGGGCCCGCACCGGCGCCGCGCTGATCGACACCGTGATCCTGCTCGTGCTCATGCTGCCGGCCCTGATCTCCATCTACGGATGGGAATACCTGGAATCCGAAAAACTGCTGCACGGCCCGGCCGATTTCGTCATCTCCTGGGTGCTGCCTGCCATTGCCGTCGTCATCTTCTGGATCAAGAAACAGGCCACGCCGGGCAAGATGCTCATCGCCGCCAGGATCGTGGACGCGCAGACCGGCGCGGACATGAGCACACAGCAGGCCGTCATTCGCTACCTGGCCTATTTCGTGTCCATCATCCCGCTGTGCCTGGGGCTGATCTGGGTGGCCTTTGACCCGCGCAAGCAAGGCTGGCACGACAAGATTGCGGGCACCGTGGTGGTCAGGCCCAAGCACCGGGGCGTGCAGCCGGTGAAGTTCCGCTGATATCCATATCGCACGGCTCCAGCGCGCTGGCCGTTTGTGCCTCGGCCTGCTTCAACGCCTTCTGGCTGTCTGCCAGGTTGCGGGCAAGGCCCGCCCCGTGGCTCAATCCTCTTCCAACCCCGGCTCGTCCACCACGAAGCCCGAGCCGTCCTCGTCGCAGAACACGCATTGCTGCAAGAAGCTGTCCAGGCTGCGCGCGTGGAACCAGATCAGGCCCTGGTCTTCGTCGCAAAGCATGTCGGTCTGCTCGTCCACGCTGGCTCCGGCAAAGCCGCTCAGTTCCATTTCTTCGAGGAACTGCTCCAGGTCCTCGCAGCCCGCAAACAGCTCATGGTCCAGGCTGCCGATGCGGCCCTTGAAGGCGCCGTGCAGCACTTCCACGAAGGGGTTGCCGCCGGGGTCATGGCCAATGACCATGAAGTGCGCGGCAAACAGGTTCTCGCGCTGGTGGTCCTCCACGTCGCAGTGCTCCGAGCCTGCGCGGAAGTGGTGCAGGGTGCGCAGCCAGGCGTGGTTGTCGCCGGTCTCGTCGTCGGCCTGCAGGTAGTCCTCGCGGTCGGGCGCCGCTTCGAGCCGGTCGAAGTCCAGGCCGTTCTGCGTGATCAGGAACTGCGCGTAGGCGTCGGAGAAGCCTTGCGCGGCCTGGTATTCGCGCACCGCCTGGGCGTCGGGCAGGGCCAGGCCGAAGGGATTGGGAAAGCGCACTTGCATGGAGCGGTCCTTGAAAAGGAGTGAACGGCGGCCACGCAGGCCGTGCCCGCAGGATGGTGCAGGCGTTGGGAGGCAGTTTGGTGACAGTTCTGTATTGAGCTGCAGAGCAGAGCAAAGCAGTGGCACGCAATGACTTCCCATATGTGCGTTGAACCCAGGCCTGCCTGCCCACACATTGCACAGGTCTCAGACGTATCCGAAAGCACTCATAGAGGCAAGTACCCGTCCACCAGCGCTTGCACCACGTCCGCTTGCAGTACATCCCGCCTGCGCTTGATGGCCTCTCGCTCGCGCAGGCCGGCCATCCATCGCTTGAACGCGACGAAGGTTGCCGGGTGGACGGTATGCATGCGCGCCATGGCTCCATTGCTGGCGACGATGACGGCTGAAAACGGTGGCGCATCCAGCAGCACGTTGGCACGCCTGGCCTGGGCCACCCAGAAGTCTTCCTCGGCGTCGCTGAGTTTGATGGGGTGGGGATCGTCTGCCACACGTTCGCGACGGATGATGTCCACTTCAAAACCGTCTTTGTTGACGGCCGTGTAGAGCTGGCTTTTGCGCAGGCGGAACGTGCTGTCCACCTTCTTCAGTACGCCGAGCATGGAGCTGTCTACGCGGGCGAGTTGCGTGGCAAATTGCAGCCGCTTGCGGGTATCCCACAACAGGTCCATGTCGCGCGTGGCCAGGGCATCTGCCTGTAGCCGCAAGCCGGCTGCTGCCTCGTACGCGTAAAGCGCATGCGTTCCTACCACGCGAAAGTGCGGACTCAGCCCGGTGATCGACAGACGGTTGAGCAGCTCCACCACCAGCGGGTCCACCCTGCCTACGCGCAGCGCACGATTCAGTCGCTGGTGCTGGGCCAATGCGGCCTTGAGCCCGGCCAAACGCTCGGCGCTTTCCTGTTTGCGCTGCATGAAGCGTTCATAGATGGCTTCGGTTTCCGGCGTGCGAAGACCGAGGCTGGTTTCGGCGCCCGCAGGCGTGGTGCGGATCAGGTAGCTGGATTGAGGAGACGACGCCGGACCCGCATGCCAATACATGCCACCGCGTACTTGAGCCCCTTCATCCCGGGCTTCTTCCAGGGCTTCGAAGGTGGATACGGCGTCTATGTACTGGCGGGCCGCTGATGGCTGGAGGTCTTGCATTTCGGTATTTTTTTGAGAATTTCTCTTTTATACCGAAATTCTTTTAAAAACAACAGCCTAAGAGATTTTGAAACGCTTCGGATCACGAAGAAACCACCAGCCTCGAATGCCCCACGCCACCGCCTTTCTCCACCCGCACCTGCACGGCGATGCGTTCCTTGAGCGCCTCCACGTGGCTGATGATGCCGATCATCTTGCCGCTGTCGTTGAGCCGGTCCAGCGCGGTGAGTGCGATCTCCAGCGTGTCGGCATCGAGCGTGCCGAAGCCTTCGTCGAGGAACAGGGAGTCGATGGAGGTCTTGTGGCTGACCAGGTCGGACAGCGCCAGGGCCAGGGCCAGGCTGACGAGGAAGGCCTCGCCGCCCGATAGCGTGCGCGTGTCGCGCGGGGTGTCGCCCTGCCAGCTGTCGACGATGTCCAGTTCCAGCTCGCCCTCGGGCTTGCGGCGCAGCAGGTAGCGGCCGTGCAGGCGCGACAGGTGGAGGTTGGCCAGGTGCAGCAGGTGGTCCAGCGTGAGGCCTTGGGCAAAGCGCCGGTATTTGTCCCCCTTGGCCGAGCCGATGAGGCCGTCCAGGTGCTGCCACAGCTCGCTGTCGCTGGCCTGGGCCGCAATGCGCTCGAACAGGGCCTGCTGGCCCTGGCGGCGGCGCTGGTCGTCGGCCAGCTGGGTGCGGACGCCGCCCAGTTGTTCGCTGAGTGCGTTGCGGCGTTCCTCCAGCGTTTGCAGGCGGGCCTGGATTTCTTCGGGCGCCGCCTCGGTCAGGGCCTGGGCCTGCAGTTGCGCGTGCTCGCGCTGTGCGGCTTCGAGCAGGGTGGCAGCGCGCTGTTGTGCCGCCTGCAGTTGCTGGCGCAGCGCGACCAGGCGCTGGCGTTCGGGTGCGGGCAGCAGGGCCTGCAGGTAGGCGGGTTCGTCGGCAAAGGGGCTGGTGCTCAGGGCGGCCTGCCATGCGGATTCGGCCTGGGCCGCTTCCTCGCGCTGGCGGGCCAGCGTGGCCTGGGCCTGTTGCTGCTGGCCTTGCAGGGCATCCTGACGCCGCGTGAGAGCGGCGATGTCGCTGGCGCATTCGGCCAGGGCCTGCGGCAGCTGTTCCAGGGGCGGCATGGGGAGTGAAGGCGGCTCTGCCACAGCCGTATCGACGGGATGGTGCTGCGCCGTTCTCTGCACCTCGCACTGTGTTTCCGACTGCTTTTTCCAGCGCTGCGCATCTGCCTCGGCCGCCTCGCATTCCTTGCGCTGCAAGGCCATCGATTGGGCCAGTTGCTGCAGGTCGTGCCGGGCCTGCTGCCAGTGCTGCCATTCGGCTTCGCGCGCTTCAAGCCAGGGCTGGGCGTCGTCGGGCAGGGTGTGGCCGGCCTCGCCGAGCGAAGCCTGCAACTGCGCGTTCAGCGCCTGGGCTTCGGCCTGCAGGCCGGCGATGGATTGCTGCAGTTCTTCGCGGCGTGCGCTGTGGTCGGCCAGGGCCTGCTGCTGCAGCGCAAGCTGGCCTTGCGCGGTCTGCAGTGTCTGGCGGCTGTGTTGGGCGGCGTCCTTGGCCTGTTGCACGGCCTGCTCGCCTTGCTCGGCGGCCTGCACGGCGCGCTTGAGCGTGTCCAGCTGCCGGGCGCAGGCCTGGGCCGATGCGGCGAGGGTGTCGGCCTGTTGCCAACTGTCTGGCGCGAGTTGCAGGGGTTGCGTGAGGCCCTGCCATGTGTCGTTCCATGTGTCGTGCCAGCGTGCGATGTCCTGTTCCAGTTCGTCGGCCTGGCGCTGGCGCGCCGCCTGCGCGGCCGTGGTGGCGGCCAGCGTGGCGCGGGCGGTTTCGCCCTGGGTTTGCAGGGCGTCGAGTTCCTCCTGCTTGCGGCGCAGCGCGGCTTCGGTGGCCGAGGCGTCCAGCGCTTCGTAGGCGGCCACGGCCGGGTGCTCTTGCGCGCCGCACAGCGGGCAGGGCTGGCCGGGCTGCAGGGCGTGGCGGTGCTCGGACAGGCTTTGGATGCGCTGCTCCTGGGCCAGCAGTTTTTGCTTGTCACGGACCTGTTCTCGCACGTCTATGTAGCGCGTGCGCAGGGCTTGCCAGGTGTCCGTCTGCTGCTGCGCCAGTGCTGTGCCTTCGCGCAATTCCCGGGCCAGTGTCTGTTGCTGGCGCGCAAGTTCGCGGCGCTGCGCGGCCTGGGTTTCTGCCTGGCGCCACAGGTGCAGGCGGTCCTGCTCTGCCTGCTCGCGCGCGCGCAGCTCGGCCATGCCGCCGCTGCCTTGAAGGCGCTGCGCCTGTTCGTCCTGCGCGTGCTGGAGTGCGGCGCTGGCGCGGGCCTGGGCATCGGTGGCGGCTTGGACCTGGGCCGCACCGGCTTCGACGCTTTGTGCCATGCGGGCCTGTTCGGCATCCAGCTTGCGCAGGGCCTGCTGCTGGTGGGCCGCCTGCTGTTGCTGGCTGGCGCGCAGCTTGAACTGCTGGCGCCAGCTGCCCAGGCGCTCGCCCAGCAGGGCATGGGCTGCATAGTGGGTGCAGAACTGTTCCAGCGTTTGGTGCTCGGCCTGCTGGCGGGCCAGGGTGTCTTGCGCAGCCTGGGCCAGGCGGGCGGACAGGGCCTGGGCATGGCGGTGCTGCAACAGCAGCCGGGCCTCGGCTTGCTGTTCGTGCTCGCGCAGTTGCTGCAGTTGCTGGCGGCTGTCATCGCAGGCGGCGGTGCTGCGCTGCCAGGCCTGGTGCAGCGGCTGCAGCGCCTGCGCGGGATCGTCATGGGCCAGGCTTTCCAGTTCTGGCGCGGCCTGCTCCAGTGCCTGTGCGGCGTCTGCGCAGCCGGTGCGGGCGGACTGCAGTGTCTGGGTGGCCTGGGCCAGTTGCTGCTGCCATTGGTGCTGGGCCTGGGCGCGCAGGTAGTCGGCCTGCAGCGTAGCCTGCTCCGTCACCAGGCTGTCGGCCTGGGCCTGCAGGGCATCGCGCGCCTCGGGCGTCAGCAACTCCACGCCATCGGCCTGGGCCTTGAGCTGGTCCAGGCGCTGGCGCGCATCGCGGGCGCGTTCGAAGACTTTCTGCGAGATGAGGCCGTAGATCTCGGTGCCTGTCAGCTCTTCCAGCAGGCCGGCGCGCTCATTGGCATTGGCTTGCAGAAAAGCCGCAAAGCCGCCCTGGGCCAGCAGCATGGACTTGGTGAAGCGATCGAAGTCCAGCCCCGTGATGGCGGCGGTCTGCTCCAGCTTGTCGCGCGTCTGGCTGCTGAGGATGCTGCCGTCGCCCCGGGCCAGTTCCACCTTGGGCGCCTGCAGCGCGCCATCCACCCTGTCGCGTGCGCGGCGCTGGCTCCAGAAGGCGCGGTAGACCTGTCCCTTGACCTCGAATTCGACCTCGGCCAGACAGTCGGCCGTGTGGCGCGTCATGAGGTCGTTGGCGGATGCCGAGATGGTCTTCAGGCGCGGTGTCTCGTGGTACAGCGCCAGGCAGATGGCATCGAGCAGGGTGGACTTGCCCGCGCCCGTGGCCCCGGTGATGGCGAACAGGCCGTTGCCCGCGAACGGTGCCTGCGTGAAGTCGATGCGCCATTCGCCCTTGAGCGAGTTGAGGTTCTTGAGCCGCAGCGTAAGGATCTTCATGCGCGGGCCTCCTCGCCGTGTTCGCCGGCGCCTGGGTGGGGCGCATCAAGCCCGGCCACCACCTCCTGGTGGCGCCGGGTGAGGGCCTGGGCCAAGCCAGGCTCCAGTGTTTCCAGCGCCAGGCGGCGCTCGAAGACGTCGGCGGGGCTGATCTCGTGCAGCGACTCGCCAGCGGCGGCGGCCATGCCGGCCACCGCCCGGCCGCGCT
>Ga0209241_100273_pt1 | contig 10972 bp, 12 predicted proteins | sample UppTromiDAQMD001_FD_185831 | JGI IMG/M metagenome (GOLD analysis project Ga0209241, IMG submission 185831) | Upper troposphere microbial communities from Maryland, USA - DAQMD-001 (SPAdes) (version 2) | ecosystem: Environmental > Air > Outdoor Air > Unclassified | place: USA: Maryland, Virginia...
GCCGCTGCCGCCCGCCGACAGCACCACGCATGCGGAAGGCGAGGGCTTTGTGCTGCGCCCGGCCAGAGCGGCTGACCGGAGCCCTTGGGAGCAGGCCGCCAAGGCGCTGGCCTTCACGGGCGAGCCGGTGCGCATCGAGGATGCCGCCTGAACGCTGGGCCGGACCCCATTGCAGCCACCTGGTGAACTGCGCCGGGGCGGTGCGCAATGCGCATAGAATGCAAACCATTCGCATTCAATAATCAATGCGGCGCCATGCGGCCGCACCCCACTGCCCAAGCACGTTCATGCCGTCGGCCCGTTGTGGCGCCGATGGCTGTTTTTTTGTCCTTTGAGGAAGCTGCAATGAAAAAACACTGGATTCTTGTCTCCGCACTCCTGGCCGCCAGCGGCGCCAGCCAGGCCCACCAGATCTGGCTGGAACAGCCGGCCGGCGAAACCGCCGTGATCCGCTTTGGCGAATTCGGCGACAACCTGCGCGAGACATCGCCGGGCCTGCTCGACAAGTTCGGCAAGCCCGTGGCCACCCTGGTGTCTGCCCAGGGCGAGAAGGCGGCCGACGGCCGCAAGACCGGCACCGGCTTTGCGCTACCCTTCAAGGCCGGCCAGGGCGAAAGCATCGTGGCCGAGGATGCCGGCTACCCGCTGTACACCAGCAAGAAGGGCGAGCAGGAACTGCGCAACTGGTACCACCCGGCCGCGCGCCTGATCACCGGCTTTGCCGCCCAGGCCCCGCGCCTGACGCTGGATGTGGTGCCCTCGGGCAAGGCCGGCGAATTCAAGGTTATCTACAAGGGCCAGCCCCTGCCCAAGGCCAAGGTGGTGCTGACCGTGCAATCGGGCTGGAGCAAGGAAGCCCATGCCGACGAGCAGGGCCTGGTGCAGTTCGACATGCCCTGGAAGGGCACCTACGTGGCCGAAGCCACGCACGACGAGCGCAGCGGCGGCGAGCGCACCGGCCCGAACGGTGCAGAAAAATACGACGGCGTGCACTATGTGACCTCGGTCACCTACGTCAAGCCTGATGGCGTCGCCGCCATCCCGGCCGGCCCTGCAGCCAAGCCCAACAAATAGGCACTGCGGCAGGCACTGCGGTCCTGCACGGTCCGCACCGGCCGGTGCGGGGCACCGGTTTCCATGGCGTCCGGGCCTGCAGGCATACGGGCGCGACGCCAGCCACCAGGCAGTGCTCAGGGCAGGAACGGTGACGACAGCAGCCGCAAGCCGATGGAAAACCACCGCTCCTGCGTGCTGCTGCCCGCGCGGTTGCCGTAGGTGGCATCGACCTGCACATGATTGGGAACCAGCCAGTAGCGCAGGCCCATCTGGTAGAAGGGCTTGCCCTGGTTCTGGCCGAATGTCTCGGCAATCAGCCAGGTGCTCTGGCTCAATTGGGCCTCGGTGGCCAGGCCCCAGGTCATGAGGTTGCGATGCGTCTGCGCCGTGCGCAGCCAGCCCACGTTGGTGTGGAAGAACAGCCGGTCATCGCGCAGCGAGAACGTGACGGCACATAGGCGTACAGATCCCCCCGGCCCTGGCCCTCGTCATTCGGATGCCGGGCATTGCCCACGGCCAGGCCCCAGCCCCAGCCATTGGGCTGCAGTTCCTTGAACAGGGTCTTGCCCTGGATCACCACATCCGTGGTCCGGCTGCTGCCGTCCTCTCGCGTGCGTGCCGCGCCCAGCGTCAGCTCCAGATTGCCCGTGAAATTGCAGGCCGGCTGCGCCCAGAACTCCGTGCTGTCCTTCCTGGACTTGACCCAGCTTTCCAGCTGGCAGGACTTGGCATCGACGATGCGGGCATCGTCCGTGATCATGGGGCGAGCCGCGTAAGCCGGGCCGCTACCTAGGGCCGCTGCCAGGCCCAGGGCTGCTGCCGTCCAAAGGGGGTGGGAATTGCGCATGGCCCGCCATCCTAAAGCCGAAAAATGACGCCACCAGAACATTGCTGTACCAGGAGCGCCACAACAACGGCTGTGCACGGATTTGCCCATATGGCCCTGTCCATCGCCAAACTGGGTCAGGCACACATCCCCGGACGGATCGCGCTGGGGAATCACGTCCCCGCACACATGCAGCCGCTCCGTGCCCGCCTTCGCAACGTACTTCCACTAATGGTCCCAAGGCAGGCGATAGCCCGTGGCAGCCAGAAAGCGCTGCGCTTCCTCTTGCTGCCATCACTTGTCATTCCGTGGTTTTTTTTGCTCATTTTTACATAACGATAAATGCATCATGCTTTTTATAAAACCGTATCGCATTTATATAGTCAACGATAGTGGGGAATTCCACTTGCTGTTCCAGATTTTCGATTATATCCTCCACATCTTCTTTTGAAAGATAGGGGGAAAATCCTGCCCTGAAAAATAATTCTCTAACTTGTAATTCATCCTGGGGACTCTGATTTAAATCCGCGCTATAGAAAAATACCTTGGCATCATCTTCTATATCGATATCAGTCTTTGCGTAGAGCCATCCTTCATTAATGGAAATTTCCTCAATGACTTTCTTGAGATTGATGAGATTTTTCATGGGTGAATAATGAGTTGATTAATGAGGGCGCTGTCATCTTGCTCATGAAAATCAAATTTCGAATAATGCGATCGCAAAAGTATGCGGGACATTTTCCTGTGTTGTACGATTGAATATCTATAATACCTTCAAGTCATAAATAAATACAGTGGATTCACCAGTGCATGCCGATGTTTTTATTCTGAATACAGCAGTTAAATCAGATGGCTCTCCATCAATCCAGAGATCAATGTCTGAAAGCTTGTCAAATGGCCCCAATCCTTCCCGTGTTTCCATTTCTGCCACACTTGATTCTGGAGGCATCGTGTACCTCTGCCTCTTGTGCTTTGGGTTGGAAATGTAGTTTTCTAAGACACGTGAAATCTCGAATGAGTTATCTTCGTCCAAAATTTGCTTGTTTTGGGTAATTTGATGATTGCAGATGATCTTCAATAGATCCATGATCTGTATTTTTGCATTTGGAATATCTTTGACCATTGACATAGATTCCGTGACAACACTTCAAATAGCAGAACGTCATTGATGTCGATAGTTATGTCGCATAGACAATAAAATCTCCGTTTCTTCAGTTTTTGTCACCAATCCACAGGGTATATATTAGGCTAGCCTAATTCATGACCTGCGTTGATTATTATTTTTCTTAGTAGGCGGATCTTTTTATTATTTTTAAATGCTGTTTGCGTAAGAATTTCTGAAAATTCGTTGTGGATCGCGTTGGTGGAAATACGTTTATTTCGCATCTCATCAATTATTCCTATGTCGGTTTCAAAAGTAAGTGCTAGCGGCTTTTCTTTATAATATGAAAATCTGCAAACACATATTTCATTGATAATGATGGCGCCGTTTGATCTATGGTTGTCCAGAAATAGTCTTATATTGCTTGGTGAATCTATTTTTCTTAAAATATTTGATAATCTAAATCCGTAGAAATCCAGGCCGCTACTCCATAATTTTCTTCTGAATGTATATAGTTTTAAATTAACTCCTTGGTTTCTTTGGTTTATAGAATAATTTTTCTCAAATAACTCATGACCACAAGGATCCCCTGTACTATCGAATCCTATTGAGTGTAATTCTCCTAAATTTTCTATGAGGGTGTTGGTTTCTTCAAATCCTGTGCATATTTCCCCATTGATATATTTATTTAAAACATAAGAAATTTTCGAAGAGTCAATGCTCATATTGGTACTCTACTGCAAGCAAATAGTCAGCGAAAATTGAATTTTCATACCGGATCATAAAATCCAATGGGCTTGTATAGCTCATTCATATGAGATTGCATGCTGGCGTTTATATCACTTATGGGTATGTATTTCACACATCGTATGCCATGATCTTCGAATATTTCTTTTGCCTTCTCTGAACCAATTAGTCTTGCCTGACTAGATGATATATTCACAATGTCGAAAATGTCAAAATCCAAGTCATCCTTGAAATGGAGACTTTCATATTCAATGCCTCTTGGAGATATTGGTTTGCTCTTTGAAAGATCCAAGCAGTTTTCGGCTTTGAATTTCTTTGGTATTGCGATGAAAACATCCCTGGTATTTCTTGAAATGCCTTTGCTGTCGATGCAATCAACACGTTTGATTTCGGAAAAATTATGTTTGATTTTTGGCAGGCATCTTGCGAATTCCGCACTTATGACATAAAAGTACTCTGCACCCTTGCGAACTTCATATGTATAGTTATTTTCTCCATCAAAATGAGTTTTTCAGGAAGCGATGGTAGTGTTCCTCCGTATCTTTTGGGGCCGGCATACCAAGGGTTATAACCATAATCCCCTTCTACCTCTTCAAAATCTTTAGCAAGTATGGAATGATAAAATCCAGCAGAGCATCCGAATTCCTCGTTGATGGCCATTATGTAATATTCTTTATTCATTCAAATATTTCCTATAAGTGGTTAATGTCATTTCGTCACATGCTGTTGCAGAGTATTCATACTAGCGCGGACCGATGATGGGTTGAAGGCTTTGGCAAGCTGCGAATCCGCGTTGACCGGCAGCTGAATACCCACGAAGCGTTGTTGAAGTTGGCGGTGGTGATATTGTGCGCACGATTCGCGGTCGGTGGTGTTGTTCACTCTAAAAATTGAGACGTATTTATATCCAAAACTATATTGTTGTGGATGGATAGTCACTGAATTCTTTCATCCAGCCACTATCACCAAACAGCTCTCCAGCAAGACCATCACTCATTTGAGAAATGCTGTCGCTATCGTTGAATTTTATATCAATCACCTCTTGATCAGCCATTCTGAGTATTCTGAAAATAGCAGAATCGATAGCCAGGAGTGCAAGATATTTGAAATCATCTTTTTGATCTTGTGAAAGAGGCGAATAGAATTCACTAAATCTTATAGACTCAGGTGTTCTAAGATTTCCTTGTATAAAATCAAAAACTCTCTCAATAGAAGAGTCTCTTGCCTCTTTGATGAAGATTTTTCCAAAATCTCTTAATATATCTTGTCTGTTCATTTGATGCACCGATGAATATTTGAAAATAATAATTCGACATCCTTGTCAATACGATAATGACTATTTCATAGTGATCACCGGGTCTTTCCAGACATCTTCATAGCCTTCATCATCAATGATGAAGCGATAATCTGGAGCCAGTGCCAAGTAGGGAAGTAATTCAGGCCAAAATTCCAAAACATGGCCGACGTGTACAGACTGGAAGAAATCTGCAGCGCTGGAATAATCTCCAGCCCATATATACCAACCTGCGCATTCTTGATCGGGTAGAGCGCGCATTCCTGTAACTGGTTGCTGCCCTCTTGTCTGTAAAGCTATTCCTATTCTTGAATATGGGTCAGGGTAAGCTGCAGGTGATTCAAAAAAATCGCACTTTTGACGTTGAATTGCTTTGATGTGAACGGAATCGATAGTGGTCAGAGCTTTAAACAACGCCGAGCCAAAATCATCACCAATCTTGCTTGCAGCTGACCAGTCCAAGTCTCCCAGCGGAACAGACCAGATGGAGGTGTCATTGGGAAGAGATTTGAAGACATAGCCGGTTCCTCCTCCATCTGTGCCAAAACACAAAGCTTCGGCACCCAGGTAATGCTGAACAAGAAAATCCTTGTTGAGTTGCTCCAGTTCGTCCAGCGGCCAGAACGTCAGGTACATATCACCAAAATTTCCTTCGCCTTCATTGGACCAGCGCATCCAATTCGCGTAATCGTCAGGAAGATTGAGCCTTCTGGATATTTCTGTAATTGTTTCCTCCGGCAGAGGAGGTTCGCGACGATATCTGTCAGACATCAAAATCTTTACCGTATCGATAGTGCTGGTCATGATTGTGAATCAAAGGTTTTTGTGACGATTCCCGAGAGGTAAAAGAATACTCCTGGAGTACCTGAAAATGAAACCTGGGTCCACAGCATTAATCGCTCACGACCGTCTATTTAGCCTATCTACCAACTCTACTGCCTTCATGACAATATCATCTGTCTCAGAGAATTGTCTACCGATGGATGACGGACCGATCATCGGTGCCGGTCCGCAACACGCTGCGCATGACCGCCTCACCCCAGACCTTGCAGTCCGCAGCCCAGGCTACCTGGCCTTGCTCGTCGGTCAGCTCCAGCGGCGCACCGATCTGGTCGCACTGGTACCAGTAGGTACTGTGTTTCTCGCCCGCTCCTTGAATGGTGGCCAGCGGCACAAAGCTCCCCGGCTCGTAGATACAGAGCGCCTGTCTTCCTCCACGCTGGCTGTGCGCCATGAGGTCACCATCCCACAGGTAGAGTGGGTGCTGCCGAAGGCATCGCTCTTGGAGACGCGCCGACCTAGGGGGTCGTAGGCGTAGCGGGTGGCCCGGGTGACTCCGTGGCGCGTGGTGTTCGATTCGATGAGCTGGTGGTCTGCGTTCCAGGTCAGGTCCAGTACTTCCTGGGTACCGGCTTTCTGGTTGCCCCGGGTGCGGCGGGTGACGTTGCCGTGGACGTCGTATTCAAAGTGCAGGTCCTGGTAGAAGCGCAGGCGGTTGTCGCCCACCACGCCCAGGGTGGTTTCCACGGGCTGGCCGTCTTTGCCGGGGATGGAGTCCAGCAGGTTGCCGGCGGGGTCGAAGGCAAACAGTTCGCGGGCCAGCGGGCTGCCTTGTGCGGGCAGGCTGGCGAGGATGCGGCCCGTGGGGTCGTATATACGGACGTGTTATGGAATTTTCAAATCATAGAGATAGACTGCTTGAGCATCGGACTTAGGATTTCTTCTTACGCAAAAGGTTGCCACAGCGTCACTTTCTTCGCCGTTGCTCCACAGAAATACATCGATGGCGTATTTATCATTAGGATCTTTGGGAAGGTCAAATACGTATGATTTCTGCAATGCATCGTCGGGTGGTATTGTAATTAATTTTCCGCGAAAGATGTCATGAGAACGCTCAATATATTCCTGTGGCGATGCATCACCTAGCAGGTTTTTTGTATGCAATACGTCATAATTTTCTTTGGCCATTTCTTTTATTATTGACTTTATATTTGAAATGATTCTAGGATTATTTTCCAAGTATGATTCAGTCATTTCATCTCCTGTTTGCTACAGTTCGCATGGGTGTTGTTGCTGTAACCCCAAGGTTGTTGAAATAAGGATCGACATGCATTAGGAATAAACATTTTGATTCCTCTTCTGTCAATCCAGCCTTTCTAATTGCTTTGTATCCTATTCTTCTTTCAGCAGCGTATGTTCCACCCCCTGCCTCACGTTGAATTTGCGTTGCAATATAGTGTTCAGATCCAATTTTTGTAGAAGGTCCACCTAACTGTATGGCTGGTGCTCCTGTATAACTATATTTCGGTATGGTTTTAGCAGCTGCATCTTGGATAATGTGATGACCATCTTTGGCTGTATTTGATTTTGCACCGTAGTCTCTTCCATTCGCTTTCATGTTATCCAATATTTTCTTGCAAGTGCAGGGACAGGGTTTAAACGGTGCCAAGCCATATGGATCAATCCATCCGGTTGTATTGTTCGAATTCAAGAATAGGTTTATTCCACCTTCTAAACCAATAGGATCCTGACTAACAAACCTCCCCACCACCGGATCGTAATACCTGAACCGGTTGTAATGCAGCCCCGTCTCCTCATCAAACTGCTGTCCCTGGAAGCGGAAGGGTTGCTCAATGGGCGGCGGTGGAGGTGGTGCAACAGGCTTTGAGCCCCAAGCCCGTGCGCTGACGGGTCGATCATCGGTGCCGGTTCGCAACACGCTGCGCATGACCGCCTCACCCCAGACCTTGTAGTGCGCCGCCCAGGCCACCTGGCCTTGCTCGTCGGTCAGCTCCAGCGGGGCACCGATCTGGTCGCATTGGTACCAGTAGGTGCTGTGTTCCTCGCCCGCTCCCTGGATGGTGGCCAGCGGCACAAAGCTCCCCGGCTCATAGATATAGAGCGCCTGCCGTCCACCCCGCTGGCTGTGCACCATGAGGTCGCCATCCCACAGGTAGTGGGTGCTGCCGAAGGCATCGCTTTTGGCGACACGCCGGCCCAGCGGGTCGTAGGCGTAGCGGGTGGCCTGGGTGACTCCGTGGCGTGTGGTGTTCGATTCGATGAGCTGGTGGTCTGCGTTCCAGGTCAGGTCCAGCACTTCCTGGGTGCCGGCCTTCTGGTTGCCCCGGGTGCGCTTTGTGACGTTGCCGTGCACGTCGTATTCAAAGTGCAGGTCCTGGTAGAAGCGCAGGCGGTTGTCGCCCATCACGCCCAGGGTGGTTTCCACGGGCTGGCCGTCTTTGCCGGGTAGGGAGTCCAGCAGGTTGCCTGCGGGGTCGAAGGCAAACAGTTCGCGGGCCAGCGGGCTGCCTTGTGCGGGCAGGCTGGCGAGGATGCGGCCCGTGGGGTCGTAGCGGAAGTCCTGGCGGCCGCGCAGGGAGTCGGCACGGGCGATGAGCTGGCCTGCGGCGTCGTAGGCGTAGCCACGCTCCAGCGTTGCGTTGGAGTTGCCGGGCCGGATCACGTGGCCGCTGCCTTGCAGCGCTGCGCGGTGGCGCAGCAGGCGCCCGGCCGGATCCCAGTCGTAGCGGCTGGACAGTGCGCCCTGGCTGCGGCGCACTTCGCGGTGCAGGGCGTCGCGTTCGATGTCGGCGATGACCTGGTGGGCGGCCGGGGGCTGGTCAGGGCCTTGTGTTGCAGCGATGTTGATTTGGTGCAGATGGCCCGAGCCATAGAACAGCCAGTGCAGGGTGCGGCCATCTGGCATGCGGGTGTGGCTGCGGTTGCCCAGTTCGTCGTAGCCGTGCGAGAGGCTGCGCTGCAGTTTCTGGCGGGCCTGGCCTGTGGCATTGCCGAGAGCCTGCAGGGTCTGGGTCTCGCTGAGCAACTGGCCCAAGGGGTCATAGGCAAAGGCCAGGTGGGAGGCGGCGTTGCTGGCCTGGGTCAGGCGGCCCAGGGCGTCGTAGCGGTAGGTGGTTTCTTCCACGGGGCCGGTGTGGCCCAGGGCGCGCTTGGCCAGCAGACGGCCCAGGGCATCGCGCTCGAAGCAGGTGACCTTGCCGGGCCCGGCGTCGCTGCCGCCGGCCTCGATGACGTGGGTCAGTTCACCGGCGGCGTTGTAGATGTAGCGCTGCCAGCGGCCGTCGAAGCCGACTTCGTCGGTGAGCTGGTCGCGCAGGTCGTAGCGGAAGTGGGTGCGGGCGTGGTTCTCGTTGTCCAGGGCAATAAGGCGGCCGGCGCGGTCGTAGTGGTAGGCGAGGCTGCGGCCTGCGGCGTCAATCCTGGTGAGCGGGCGGCCCATGCCGTCGTAGGTGTAGCGGGTGCTCTGGCCCATGGGGTCGGTGTAGGCCAGCAGGTGGCCTTCGCCGTTCCAGACGTAGAGGTGGGTGGGGCTGGCGGGCTGGCTGCTGGGGCCTGCGGGGCTGGATGGCTCGATGACACGTATCAGCTGGCCCGCATCGTTGTATTCGTAGCGGGTCTGCTGGCCCAGCGCATCGGTGCGTAGCACGGGCTGGCCCAGGGCGTCGTAGGCGAAGCGCGTGGTCTGGCCCGAGCAGTCGGTGTAGGCCACAAGGCGGTCGGCCTCATCCCAGGCCAGGCGCTTGAAGCCTCCCTTGGCGTCAATGACTTCCACGGTGCGGCCCCGGGCGTCATGGCGGTAGCGCGTGGTGCGGCCCAAGGGGTCGGTGGCCTGCACAAGGTGGCCCCGGCTGTCGTATTCCTGTTGCCATTCGTGGCCGAGGGCGTCGCGCAGCGTGGTGACCAGGTCCAGCGGGTTGTATTCCAGTGTGGTGGCATGGCCCATGGCGTCGATGATCTGGACCAGGTTGCCGCGTGCATCGCGGCGCAGGGTGGTGCGGCGGCCCAGGGGGTCTATGCGGCCTGTGGAGGCGCCGGTGGCATCGGTGGGGGTCTGCTCGATGATCTGTTCGGGCGTGCCTTCCGCGATGACGGTGGCGATGATGTTGAAGCGCGCATCCCAGTGGTAGGCGGTGGTGCGGCCCAGGCCGTCGGTGTGGCGCGTTACACGCTCATGGGGCAGGTAGGTGAAGCGGTCGTCGTCCTGGCCGGGCACCGGCGTGTCGGCGCACCAGGAGCGCAGCACGCGGCCCTGGGGTCCTTCGATGTCGTACTGGGCGAAGTAGCGATGCCCGCTGGATTTGCGGTAGCCCACCAGCACGCCGGAGCGCCAGGCGTATTGGCGGTAGGGCTGGCTGCCGTGGTGCGTGGAGATGAGCTGGCCCTGGGCGTCGTAGGCGTACTGGGCCAGGGTCTGCGGGGCGTGCTCCGGGGCATGCAGGACCACGGCAGTCAGGCGGGCGCCGGCAAAGGCGTCCAGCGGCAGTGTGCCTGGCGCGCTCCAGTGCAGGTGCAGGCGGCGGCCTGCGGTGTCGCTCAGGCCGGCGAGCAGGGGGCGGGCAAAGGGTGTGTGTGGCTTGCCCTGTGTGGCGGGGGCCGCACCCTGGCCTGCGGCGTAGCGTGCACTCCAGGTCTGCGTTGTGGCGGGTTCGTCCGAGCCCAGGGCGTATTTCCAATGCAATTGCACGGTGTTGCCGTCGCGGTCCTGGAGCGCGGCCAGCGGCAGGCGCCATTGCTCGGGTGCTTCGCGGCGGAAGAGGCGGGACAGGCCTTCCTTGTAGGTGATGGCCCAGAGGTCGGGTTCGGGGTGGCTGAGCGTGAACTTTTCATAGATGTCGAAATGCTCGGCTCCCACGGCCAGGGAGGGCAATGTGACGTACAGGCCTGTGTCGTCTGCCAGCACGCAGCCATCGGCCGACAGGCGCAGTTCCTGCGTGAATTCATGGCTCCAGCCCCGGCCCCAGGGACTTTCTTCGGCAAGGCCCGAGATGTAGCGGCGCCGCCAGACGATGGGGATGGGGCCTGCGAGGGTGAAATCGGTTTCGTCCAGGTGCTTCTGCCCGGTGGAAAGAATCACGGGAAAACGCGTGGCGCACTGCGAGCAGGGGCCCTTGCCATCGGGCTTCTTGGTGTCGCTGTGTTCGGTGGT
>Ga0209241_100288_pt1 | contig 10670 bp, 9 predicted proteins | sample UppTromiDAQMD001_FD_185831 | JGI IMG/M metagenome (GOLD analysis project Ga0209241, IMG submission 185831) | Upper troposphere microbial communities from Maryland, USA - DAQMD-001 (SPAdes) (version 2) | ecosystem: Environmental > Air > Outdoor Air > Unclassified | place: USA: Maryland, Virginia...
TGTACCGCTCCGGTGCACTGGTCTTCGGCGGTGGACACGTTGTGCTGCCGCTGCTGCAGGCCTCGGTGGTGCCCAGCGGCGTCGTGAGCAATGCCGACTTCCTGGCCGGCTACGGTGCGGCGCAGGCCGTGCCGGGGCCGCTGTTCACTTTCTCGGCCTACCTCGGCGCGGTCGCCCACGGACCGCTGCATGGCTGGATCGGCGGGCTGGCACTCCTGGGCACGATCTTCCTCCCCGCTTTTTTCATGCTGGTCGGTGCACTGCCGTTCTGGGAAGGGCTGCGCCACCGCGCGGGCATCCAGACGGCCATGGCCGGCATCAACGCCGGCGTGGTCGGTATTCTGGTGTCCGCCCTCTATGACCCGGTATGGACGAGTGCCATCCACAGCAAGGCGGATTTTGGGCTGGCGCTGCTCTCGTTCGGACTGCTGACGGTGGGGCGCGTGCCGCCGGCGCTCGTGGTGCTGTTAGCCGGGCTGGTGGGCTGGGTCATGGCGATGGGCGTCTGAATCTCATGTGGCACACCCTGACCATCCAGCTCCGACACGAAACCGCCGACGACATTGCCGCCATCGAAGCGGTCACGACCGCCGCCTTCGCTGATGCACCACACACCAGCCACACCGAGCAATTCATCGTGCGCGCCTTGCGTGCCGCCAACGAACTGACGCTTTCCATCGTGGCCGAAGAACATGGGCGCGTCGTCGGTCACGTCGCGCTGTCGCCAGTAACGATCACCCATGAGCACAGGCGAAAGACCGAGGGCTGGTATGGGTTGGGGCCGATCTCCGTCCTGCCGCCAAGGCAGGGGCGAGGCATCGGTTCGCGCCTGATGGAACAGGCGCTGTCTGAACTGCGGGCTATGCAGGCCGCAGGCTGCGTGCTGCTGGGAGATCCAACGTACTACACGCGCTTTGGCTTCCAGGCCCATGCGGGCTTGCAACTGCCGGGCGTGCCGCCCGGCTATTTCATGGCGCTGGCCCTGCATGGGACAGTGCCGGAAGGCATCGCGCACTACAGCGATGCCTTCAACGCCGCCGCCTGAGCCAGCGCGAAGGCGGCGGCGTTTTAATTCGGCTATTGGCCTTGAACACCGGGCGCGGCCACTGTCGCACCCGGATTTCGCGTCCACCGCGCCCAGGGCGGAACGGCCTGGGCGCGGTGCTGATCGCGGTTATTCCTTCGTCTCGATGCGCCACCACACAAAGCGAAGCGCCCCGGTCGAGGCCGGGGCGCTTGCCTTCGGCGCGGGTCAAGCGGCCAGTGCCTCGGCGGGTTCATCCGCCATTGCCTCGGTATCCTCCGGGGCGTCCTGCTCCGGGCCTTCTTCCTGCGCGGCCTCCTGCGGGCCTTCGGCCTTGAAGATGGCGGGCATCCAGCCGGTGCCATCGGCCAGCCGCTCGGCCTCGCTGGCAATGTCGGCCTTCTTGAGCTTCGCCAGCCGGGTGACGAATTCCGGTGCAAACGCGCCCACGGCATCCAGAATCACGGCCTTGGAAACGTGCTTGAAGTAGCCTTCTGCGGTCGGCTTCCACCATGCGGCCATGTCGAGGCCCACGGCCTGCGCCAGTTCTGCGCCGGGCTGGTGCGGCGTGGCACGGGGCGTCACCACGTCCACCGTGGAAGCCACGCACACGGCCAGCAGCCGCACCAGTTCGTCTTGCGACTTCGCCAGCAGCGCGGCGAACAGTTCGGCGCTGTCCTCCGGCAAGGCTTCCCCGGCTACCTGTTGCAGTTCGCGCAGCGCCACAGCGGCGGGCGACTCCGGCCAGTCCGGGGCCATGCCTTCCAGCCGGTCTTGCACTTTCAGGCTCACGCCCAGCGGCAGGTCGTGGCCGTGGTAGCTGTCCTGCAAAACCTTCTGCACCATGCCATGCACCAGCGCGGCCAGCGCGACGTGCGGATGCCGGGCCACTTCGATTTGCAGCGCCGCCGTGCGGTGGGCGCTCAACCGCTGCGCCAGCTGGTCGGACAGGCTCGCGGCCTTGGGCGGGTCGTCGGCGTCCTCGTGCTCCTCGTTGGCGGCTTCGCCTTCGGTGCTGCCGAAGCCGCGCCGCAGCTTTTCCAGCGTGCGCAGCGCCTTGGCCTCGGCTTCGCGCAGCAGGCCGCGATGAATAACAGCCTCGCCGTTGCGGTCGATGGTGACGATGGCACCGGCCACCTCGCGCACTTCGGGGGCGTAGCCTTGCAAGGCATTCTCCGCGTCTTGCAGTTCTCCGACCACCTGATCGCGCCGCTGTTCCAGCTTCTCGGCCTTGGCCTCGTCCTCGGCGTCGCAGGCTTCTTCCAGTTCGGCGTCGATCTTTTCGAGGCGGGTTTCCAGCGAGGCGATGCGGCGGGCCTCGCGGGTGGTCGGCTCGCGGCGGTGGCGCGGGGCGTTCTGGAACGCCTGCCGTTCCTCGTAGGCCAGATGCGGCACGGCCTCCACCCATGCCCAGCCCTCGGCGCGCACGTCCTCGGCCAGCGTTGCCAGCTTGTCGCGCACGAGCGTTTCCAGCACTGCGGTATCGGTGAGGTAGGTTCCGGCATCGCCTTCCGCGAACAGGTCGCGGCGGATGCCGCCGCCTGCCTGCCGGTAGGCGTCCAGCCCGACGAAGCGCACCAGCGCGTGCGCGGCGTCGATTTCGCGCTCGGTCAGGCGCTCGCGCAGCTTGGACGGGCTGCGCTGCCATTCCGGCGCACCATAGAACGTGGCTTCCTGCGCGGCGTGGTCGTCGGCGAAGGGACACAGCAAGACCGCCCCCTCACGCCACCCACGCACGCCGGTTTTCGGCAAGCGGAGCGCGCAGGCACGGATCAGCGAGCCGGGCCGGAGGCGCCAGCGATGGAAGCCCGACAGGGGCGAGACTCGCGCAGCGAGGCTCAATGCGCAGCACGACAGCGCGACGGCGGCACGCCGGGACGCCCGACTGCTTGGGACAGGACTACTCGTTGTCGGTCTTGCGCGGCTCGATGTGCAACTGTCCTTGACGTGCAGCCGGGCGTAGTTGCGAAGGTACAGCGTGTCGTACTGCTTATCGGGCGATGTCAGGTGCACCACCATCAGGAAGGCGGGGGACTGCTTTTGGACGGTGATGCCCTGGCGCACCACATCGCGGGCAGCCGGGCCTGAGCCTGGGCGACGCGGTTTTGTACCCGCACCGTCGCGTCATCGGCGTTGATGCCAGAACGGAAGGTGACCGTGGTCACCAGCACGCCGTCGGAGCCGGCGACAGACTTGATGTACATCATGCCTTCGACGCCGTTGATCTGCTCCTCCAGGGGTGTCGCCACGGTCTCGGCAATCACCTTGGGGTTGGCGCCCGGATACACGGCGCGCACCACGACCTTGGGATATTCGCTGATCGGCAGCGCCGGGATCGCGAGCAGGCCCGAGACGAAGATGACGATCGACAGCACAGCCGCGAAGATCGGCCTGTCCATGAAGAACTTGGGGAGGTCCATGGGCTAATACCTTGAAAGGAGTCCAGGGGGAAGCGCGCCGCGCCGCTCGTTGTGTGATACGTCCGATCGGTGGCGCGCTCCGGCGTGGTGCTTCATTTGGTGGCGGACGCGGGCGCCGCAGCAGCCACCATGGGCACCGCCGTGGCCTGCACAGGCATGCCCGGCAAGAACACCTTCTGCGCGCCGTTGACGATCACGCGGTCGCCCGCCGCCAGCCCCCCTCGCACGATGCGCAGCCAATGGGAACTGCCACCCAGTTTCACATCACGTCGCTGCGCCAGTCCATCCTTGTCTACGATGTAGACGTAGTTACGGTCGTGGTCGGTCAGCACCGCCTTGTCGTCGATCAACACGGCCGAGAATTCGCCGCTGCCGACCAGTCGCACGCGGGTATAGAGGCCCGGCGTGAAAACGCGATCCTTGTTGTCCAGCACCGCGCGCACGGCGATCGTGCCGCTGCCCCGGTCCACCTGGTTGTCGAGGAAGTCCACCGTGCCGGTGTGAGAGAAGTCCGCCTTGTCCGCCAGGGCGATCTGGACCGGCAGCTGGCCGCCTCGCTCGCTGGGGCGCTCTCCCTTGCGCGCCATGCGCGAGTAGCGCAGGAACGCCTTCTCATCGGCCTCAAAGTAGGTATAGACCCTGTCCTGGAACACGATGGTGGTTAGCACACTGGCTGCATCGCTGGCGGCCACCAGGTTGCCTGCGGTAAGGCGGGCACGGCTGGCGCGCCCGTTGATGGGCGAGCGCACTTGGGTCCTCTCCAGGTTCAACTGCGCCGTCTCCACCGCAGCCTGCGCGGCCTGCACCTCAGCCTGCGCGGACTCGTCAGCGGCGCGGCGCTGCTCCCAGGCCTCGGTGGAGACAGCCTGCTGCTCGACCAGCACCTTGGCACGTTGCGCCTCGCTTCTGCTGCGGCCGGCTTCGCTGCGCGCCCGGGTCAATTGCGCCTGGGCCCGGGCCAGTTCCGCGCGGTAGCTTCGGGCATCGATCATGAAGAGCACATCGCCCTTCTTGACCTCGTCTCCTTCGCGATAGGCGACCCGCTCGACGTAGCCAGACACCCGTGGGCGCAGCTCGACGCTCTCGATGGCTTCGATGCGTCCGTTGTATTCGTCCCATTACGTGATGGGCTTGATCTCGACCTGCGCGACGCTGACTTGCGGCGGCGGTGGATGGCCTCCGGCGCCAGCTCCGGCGTTCTCTTTACAACCTGCGAGCGCCATCGCGCTGAGGGAGATCAGTATCCAAAGCAGGCGCACGCCGCGAGGGTCGGAGCTGGAAGTCGTCATCTGAACAGGTTCCGTGGTCAGGTCGTAAAGCGAATGAAGCGAGCGCGATCGCGCTGCACGCTGTCCCCTGACGCTGCTTTCTTGGCAGCGCAAGACCATGAGCGACAGATGCGGCAGAGATCGAATCCCGTTGGTTGTCGGCTTCTCGTCTCGTCGCAGAACGCGCGCGCAAACCGACCTCGGCGGCATTACAAAGCCTCAAAACTTGAGGTCAAGCGATATCGACGTTCTGATTCGCGCCGTTGCGGATTGGTCCGCCGCGTCGCATTTTTGGACGGCTCTTGAGCCGCCGGTTACGCGAGAAGTGACAAGTAAGGATTGTTCGGTGGTGGCTCTGCGAACAGGAGCCGAACATCGTGCAATAGATAGCCATACAGGCGGCGGGACTTCCTGGGGCCTGTGACATCGCACGTCCAGATGTTCAGGCCCCTGGGCTTTTTGCGATGCAGTTGCAGGCGCTCGAAGCGCTTTTGTACCCATTGCCAATCCTGCTGGTTCTCCTGCTTGGCGAGAGTCCCGACCTGGGGGTGTTCTTGTGCGTAGCGTTGGAATACCCCGGGGCTGACCAGGTAGGCCGTGTCGCCCACCGTATGCACGAGCGCCTTCGCGTCGTTGATGACCAGCCGGCGGGTAGCGATACCTTGTTTCAGCCACGCCATGAAGTGCTCGCCCGATGGCTGCGCCGACGAGGACGTGGGCACCGGCGCTGATGACGGCACGGGCACCATCGAGGTTGGCGGTGGCGTTTGAGGGCCAGCGGCGGGTGCGTCGCCCGAGACGGCTTCCGCATCCTGTTGGGGAACAAGCAAATCGCCGATTCCTACCATCGCCAGCAGGTCCTCCATGACATCGGGTGCGGCTTGTGCGGCAGGCAAGTGAACCGGAGTCGCGGCGTCGACGCCCTCCCATGGAAGGGACTCTTGATCGTCGGTGGCTGGCTTTGCCGTCATTGCCGGCGAGGGCACCAAGGCATCGGCATTGTTGGGTGCCGGTGTCCCGTCGATTGCCACTGCCCCTGCGAAGGGCGCTGGCCGCTCTCCAGACTCCCAAATCAGCGCGGGAGCGAGACGCAGCAGGGTGAATGAGTGGGACCAGCCAGTCGTGCTGGTCACGGTCGCGCGCCAGACCGCCTTGCCGTCCGGCGTCGGTTGCAACATGCCGTGATCCTGCAGCACGTTGAAGACGGCGGTGTTGCTCGCGGGGATGCCGTCGACGCCTAGTGACAGCAGGTGCGCACGCAGCTTGTCCGAGACCGTCTTGCTTACCAGCCACAAGGCATCCTCGGTGATCCAGCCATCGGAGGCTTCCGGCTGGTTCAGCTTCAACTGTTCCTTGAGCAGGTAGCGCAGCCCGTCGAGCAACTTGCGCTGCAGCGCATGCTTGTGTGCAGCCATGGCGCGGGCCGGATCGCCGCCCAGTTCCTGGGCCACCGAAGCCCGGTCGGCCTGCACGACAAGTTCGCCCAGCACGCCGGCGCGCTCGTACTGGCCGGCCAGGACGTAGAGCAGCGGTCCCCACAGGTCGGGATAGCCACTGAGCCAGTCCAGGGCATCACGGTCGAGCAGTTGACGGTAGAGTAAACCTGTCGCGGCGCTGTGGAGCCGATATTCCCGATCGTCGCGGTAGCGGAAGCGGTATGGCTGGTGCAGCGGGCCGTGCCAGGGGTGCCACAGCGAGCCGTCGGACAGTTCGACGTGCAGATCGACGGCGATCTTGCCGATGTCGTGCAGCAGCGCGGCATAAGCGACTGCGGCAGTCCAGGCTTCAGACTGCGCCGCCTGGTCTTCGGGACTGCCGCCAATGGGCAGCAGATGGGACTGCCGCAGCTTGAGCGCATAGGCGACGATCTCCAACCCGTGATCCAGCATGCCGCCGGGGTAAGCGTGGTGATGGCTTTCCGATGCGGGGAATTGTTGGACCAACTCGGCGTAGTGCTCCAGCGGCGTGCGGTATAGGGTGGCGAACTGCCGCCGCGACAGCGACGTGCGCTGCCAGATGTGTTCCAGCAGCTTCTGCCGGCGCGGTGTTGCCAGCAGCGATGCGGCCGATTCGGGCCGCAGCAACCCTTTCGGGAGGTCGGTGGCGGGCGCTGGCGACGGGGCAGCGACCGGGGGCCGTTTTCGCTGGAACAGGGAGAGCATGCGGGTGTCCTCTGGGGGGCCGGCCGGGAGGCCTTTTCGCCTTTTCGAGGTAGGGCCTTTCCCCTTGCACCCCATTCCCTTGCCGTTTCGGCCCTTTGGCCTTTAACCGTTTCGGTATAGCCGGGCCTGGGTTGCGTCTCCAGCGTCAATGTGGAACCCGCACGAATGGATTGGACGGAGACCTGGCGCTGGCCCCTGCCTATGCTGCGGGGACGCTACCCCCGGCAGGTAGGCTCTCGCTCAGGCGACTAAGTTGACAAATGCGACAAGGGCGACTAGAGTGAATCCTGTCTCAAACCTGCTTGGGAGATGACCATGCCCACCGCCATTGAATTCATTGCCGATCGTCTGCCGCGCGTCACCGTGGAGGACGTGCGCCGTTTCGCGGATACCGTTGAAATCCGGGATGCGCCGGCTTTCGCGGCCGAGTTGCAGGCGTTCATTCACGAGCGCGTGGAGGCGGTAAAACTGCCAGCCAACCTCGAAGGCGAAACGGTGGAGCAGGCCCTGGCGCGCAAGGCGGCCGCGCTGCGCACCGAAACGCGCTGGACCCCGACTGAAACCGACGTCCAGCGAGGCCGCGCCGTGTTGCTGGAATCCTTCAACCAGCCGCACAACCTGCCGATCCCCGAGTACGCCAAGCTGGCGGACAAGTCGCGCCAGCAGATCTACAAGGACATCCTCGCGCGCCGGCTGCTGGCGCTGAATGTGGGGCCGCGCGGCCAGAAGCTGCCCGACTGGCAGCTCGACCCGGTGAAGCAGCAGTTGACCCAAACCGTGCTTCAAGAGGTCGAGGGCATCGACCACTGGACGATCTACCGCGCACTATCCGAACCGCTCGAAGGCTTGGGCGGACGCTCGCCGGTGGATGCGGTGACGCATGGCACAATCGATGACGTGGCCGAAGCGGTGTTCAACGTGCTGGGCGTCCAGGTGCATTGAGGCAAGACCGCCATGAGCCGCGAACTGCCCTTGTTCTTGATCGATGCGGGTGAACTGCTCCAGCATGTGAGCCGCGTCGTCTATCGGGGCAGCCCGCTGTACTATGGCCGCAGCGGCACCAATCGCTACGACGACCCGGCGCGGACCTACGGCGTGCTCTACCTGGGCCGCGACCTGTCCACGGCGCTGATGGAGTCGGTGTTTCACAAGCACCAGTGGCTGGCGGACGAGAAGCGCTCGATTGCGCTGAAGGAAGTCGAGAGCCGGCTCGTGCGGGCCGTGGGGGTCCTGGACGACGTGCGCTTGGCCGATCTCACGGCCGAGGGTGTCATGGCGGGTTACTTCGGCCTGAACCTGGAACAGTTGGCCAGCCGCGACTACACGCACACGCAGCAGGTGTCCGCCCAGGTGCATGCGATGCTCGGCGATGATGGCCAGCCGCTGTTCGACGGGGTGCTCTATCCGTCGCGCAACAACTATCCCGCCAAGAGCATCGCCCTGTTCGAGCGTGCGGCAGCAAGAGTCGGCGTTGTCGATGACATCGACCTGGTGGACCATGTGGACTGGCCGCGCTTCGTTGCCACGTATCGCGTCGGCGTGGAGCCTGATCCCGGGCCGGTGGAACCGGATGACGAAGCGTCCTGAAGCGGCAAGAGAGCACATTGAAGCCCCAAACAGAATGAAATGGACCAAACTGGAATAGGCATCCCTCTGTAGCAGGAGACGACCATGAACACCACGACCCGCATCAGCACCGCAGAACGCCTCGGCCGCACCTTTGGCCGCGGATGGCGCGCCTACGCGCGCGGCGAACGTCGGGCGTCGAACTGGTTGGTGTCCAAGGGGGTGCCGGCGGCCGTTGCCACCGCGCTCGTGTGGGTGGTCAAGCTGTCTGTGGTGGGATTGCTGCTCTACGTTGCTTTTTGGTTCGCACTCGTGTTGTTGGGCGTCGTGGCGGCGGCGTGGGCTGCTGCTGCCAATACCTCTGACGAGGACGAGTGGCCTTTCACCGATCTCACAGAACTGCGCAAGACACCGGGCTACGATCCCAATCTGTACAACGATACGTCGCACGAGTTGTACACCGACGACTGACGGACTCCGGGCTACTTCAGCTTGCCTCCCGTGAGTGCCCCAGCCCCCTTGCCCCCGGCTTGGCCGGCGCTCTTGCTGCCGTCCGACAACCCCTGAATGGCATGTCCCGCCCGAATTCCAACCCAGGTCAGGCTTGCCAGCCAGAATCCTGGCAGCACCAGGAACATCGTGCCCGCGACGAACATCAAGAGCATGTCGCCGAACGCATTGTTCAGCCCCACCAGCGGGTCGAAGTTCGTGTGTGGCCGGTTCCAGCCAAAGCCCCAGCCATAGAGCGCATCGAGGATAGTGCTGTCGATCCAGCGAGCGAGCTGGAACCAGAAATCCACGAAGAACAGCGCGAATTGCACGACGCTGACCGTGACGACCGTCTTCAGGTCATAGGTGCCCACGACCAGCACGAGCGGGATGCAGATGACCAGCGCCATCTTGAGCAAGGCGAGGACCATGGGTAGAGACTGTCTCACGACGTCCATGGCGGGAAACGCGGCAATCGCGCCGACGGCCATCCCAACGTCTCCCGTGGCCCGTGTCACGATGTTCGGCAAGGTCTTGTCGATCTGGCCTCCGTAGTCCGTATAGACGCTGCCCTGGTTCAACTTCTGCTGCCGCGGTGACGCGATGGCTCGGATCACCGAGTCGTCCACCTCGGCCCGGCTCAGGAACCCGGCCCAGCCCGCCAGGCGACTCAACAGGCTCGGGTCCACCTGACCCAGCAGGCGTGCCCGCAGGCCGTTACTTCCATCGCTCCACCACTGGCGGCAGGTCGGGTAGCCGCCACCGCTGGCCACCTGCGCAAGCCCTGCGTCGCGGGTGCTGTCATAGGGCCAGTCCTCGCGTGGGGTGCTGGAACGGTATGTGTCGTAGTAGCCGTTCGTGTCGGTGAAGAACCGCGATCCGATCCAGGTCACGTCGTGCATCTGCTGCTCATCGAGCTGAGGGCGCTGCATGAACAATTTGGCCCGTGCAGGCCCATAGCAATCCCGCGAGAAATCCGCTACTTCCTGAGCCAGCACCGGGTCATCGATGCGCGTAGCGTCGATCTCCATGCGCATCTGCCGCAGGTCCGTGCCGCACGGGATCGCTGCCACCGAAGCGCCCGTGACGGCGCGCGAGAGCGCGTGCATGAACGCCCACCACACCGGCACCTTCGCCGACTGGTTGTTGATGGTGCTGAAGGACTGCGACCAGCCGGTATCCCCGGGCTGCGCCACGCTGACCTGGCACTGGGCCGAGCGCGAGCTGTCGTACTGGATGGTGTTCAGGTCCACGTCGATGAACGGAATGCCGGCGAACATCACCACCACGATGGCGACGAAGACCCGGTTCTCGATGCGGGCGGCGCTCAGCACGCCTTTGTTGCCCTCGTCGGCGCCTTCCGCACGGGCCTTCAACCACTCCTGCACGATGATGGCGACGAAAGGCAGCGCGAATACCCCGCTGGATACGAGGACCGCCCAGATGCCGTTGTTGACGATCCAGGACACGAGGGTGAGGTAGTACTCCAGGTAGTCGGTCGTGAACAGCGTCATGGCCCGAATCTCCTCTCAGCCTTGCATCAACAGGCTGGCTTCCAGCGCCACGATGGCAACAATGCCGGCGACCTCAGCGCGAATCAGCCGGCGTCGGGCCAGCGTGCTGTCCTCGCGCGCCAGCAGCCGACGCCGCATCCAGACCCAGCCATAGGCCGTCGCCCCGTACAGGCACAACCGCCACACGAAGAAGTAGCCCGATGCGGCCGCGAGCCACCGCTCCCAGC
>Ga0209241_100304_pt1 | contig 10431 bp, 8 predicted proteins | sample UppTromiDAQMD001_FD_185831 | JGI IMG/M metagenome (GOLD analysis project Ga0209241, IMG submission 185831) | Upper troposphere microbial communities from Maryland, USA - DAQMD-001 (SPAdes) (version 2) | ecosystem: Environmental > Air > Outdoor Air > Unclassified | place: USA: Maryland, Virginia...
GGGCGACAGCAGGTGGCCTTCCAGGTGGTGCACGCCCAGCACGGGCTTGTCCAGCGCCGCAGCCATGGCGCAGGCCACGCCCGCACCCACCAGCAGGGCGCCGGCCAGGCCGGGGCCGCGCGTGAAGGCGATCACATCGACCTGGTCCAGCGTGCGGCCGGACTCGCCCAGCACGCTTTCGGTCAGCGGCAGCACGCGGCGGATGTGGTCGCGGCTGGCCAGCTCCGGCACCACGCCGCCATAGGCGCGGTGCATGTCGATCTGGCTGTGCAGCGCATGGGACAGCAGCCTGGGCACGCCCGTGCCATCGGGGGCCTCGACCAGGGCCACGCCGGTTTCATCGCAGGAGGATTCGATCCCCAGAATCAGCAAACTCATGGGACTGAAGTGTAGAACCTGCGGGCGCGGCGCACGGCCGCCCGCGTCAATGGCCCCTGGCCGGCGGGCAGTTGCGGGGCCGGCGGGCCGCTACAGGTTGTCCAGGTATGACGAGCGCGAGAACTGCACGGGCTCGATGCCGTCGGAGGTCCAGATTTCGCTGGCGATCAGCGCCTGGGCGTTCATGGGGCGAGCGAAGTAAAAGCCCTGCAGCTCGTCGCAGCCCAGCGTCTGAAGCACTTCGCGCTGCTGCTGGTCGGTCACGCCTTCGGCCACCACGCGCAGCTCCAGCGCATGGGCCAGGCGCACGATGGCATCGACCACGGCCCGCGCGTCGCTTTTGATGGCCACGTCCCGCACGAAGCTGCGGTCGATCTTGACCTCGTCGGCGCCCAGCTGGCGCAGCAGGGCCAGGCTGGAGTAGCCGGTGCCGAAGTCATCGATGGAAATCTGCACGCCCATGCCCGTCAACTCGGCAATCACGGCCATGGTGGTCTTGTCGTCCTCCATGGCCACGGACTCGGTGATCTCGAAGACCAGCTGCTCGGGCCGAATGCGGTGCCGCTCGATCGCTTCGCCGATGTACTGCGCCAGCCGCGTCTGAAAGAGCTGATAGCCCGAGATATTGATGGAGACGCGCATGAAGCGCCGCTGGCGCGTCCACTGGGCAGTCTGGCGGCAGGCCTCGTCGATGACCCAGTCGCCGATCTCGCTGATCAGGCCGAAGCGCTCGGCCAGCGGAATGAACACGCGGGGGCTGATGAGGCCGAATCGGGGATGGTTCCATCGAACCAGCGCCTCCACGCTGCGGATGCGGCCCGTGCGGGCATCGATCTTGGGCTGGTAGAACAGCACCAGCTGCTGGCTTGCGACGGCGCGGCGCAGGGCTTGCTGCAGGTCGAACTGCACGGCCACATCCTTGCGCATGCTTTCCTTGAAGATGGCGCAGGAATTCCCGCCGGCGCGCTTGGCCGTGTACATGGCGAGGTCGGCCGCCGCCATGAGCTTTTCCTTCTGGCCATGATCGGGATAGATGGCCACGCCGACGGAGCTGCCGATGGAGATGGACTTTCCCGGCAGATCGAAGGGCTGACCCAAAACCTTCTGCACCCGGCCGGCCATGGCCACGGCATCGTCCTCCGATGCCAGGCAGCCCAGCAGCAGCACGAACTCATCGCCCCCCACGCGCGCCAGCGTGTCCGACTTGCGCGTCATACGGTTCAGGCGCACGGCCACCTGGCACAGCAGCGCGTCACCTGCGGCATGGCCCTCCACGTCGTTGATGGGCTTGAATCCGTCCAGATCGATGTACAGCAGGCCCACGCGCACCGGTCCGCCGGGCCCTGGCTGCTCCACCGAGCTGTCGGCGCGCGCAATCGCCCGGCCAAGCCGGTACTCGAGCAGCGCCCGGTTGGCCGTGCCGGTCAGCGGGTCCCTGAAGGCGATGCGCTTGAGCTTCACATTGGCGCGCAGCAGCTTTTCATTGGTCTGCTGCAGCGATTGCGTCAGGCGCTGAGCCTTCTCGCGCAGGCGCACATGGACCACCAGCGAAACCAGCAGGAATATCAGAACGGGAATGGCGCCCCACAGGCCGAAAGCGCTCCACCCCGCGGCCCAGCTTCCCTGGCCATCGGATGGCGCCGACGCGGCCAGGAGCTCGCCCCCCGCCAGTGCCCGGCACTGCGCCAGGCCCAGCAGCAGCGCAGCCAGGGACGGGCCACGCCGGCGCACAGCAGTCCGCCCCAACACCGCCTGGGTCATGAACCGCCAGCGCACGGGGGACATCCGATCTTCTCGTGATATTGCAAGCTCATGCTGATTCAGCCTCGCTGCCGCATTGCGCAGCCCGATCTTGTGGATGGCTATGCCATGGTTGTCGTGTGTGCCGGAAAGCCGGGCTTTTTCCTGCAGGGCGCCCGGCAAATATTCGACACATTCACGCGTCCAAATTTGTATCGACGATTTCAAAACGTTAGAAAAATTCTATCAAACCCTGCGCCTTGCTTCTACTTCTACTTTTGCGCCACGGCAGACCCGGCATGGGAATTGCATCAACGCAGGCAGACAGGACCCGTCCCCCATGAAAACCGCTCTCAACTTTCTTGTGGCCGCGCGCCAGTGCGAAATCGGCGAGCTGGAGCAACTGCAGCGCACCAGCGCACTGGTGGATCTGCTCAGCCGCCTCATCCATGCGCTGCAAAAGGAGCGCGGCCTGTCCAACGTCTTTCTGGCCAGCGCGGGCGCGCATGGCGGCGAGGCACGGCTGGCGCAGATGGCCGAGTGCGACCGGATTGCCGCGGCGGCGCTTGACGGCTTCGACCGGCTGGACATGCAGCCCGGCCAAACAGACTCCACGGGGCACCCCGGCCATGGCGCGCGGCTGTTCAGCCGCATCGCCCATGTGCTGCAGTGCCTGGACGCCCTGCCTGCGCTGCGCGAGCGCGTCGCCAGCCACGACCTGTCGCCGGAGGCGGCCACCGCCATCTACATCGAGCTGGTGGCAGGCCTGCTGGCGGTGGTGTTCGAGGCGGCCGACAGCGCACCCGAGCCCGGCATCTCGCGCCTGCTGGTGGCCTTGTTCAACTTCATGCAGGGCAAGGAATTCGCGGGCCAGGAGCGTGCCACGGGCGTGGCCGCCTTTGGTGCGGGCGTCAGCGATGCGCCGCGCCAGCAGCACTGGCTGCACCTGATCGCGTCGCAGGAGCGCTGCTTTCAGGTCTTTGCGGAGTTCGCGCCGCCCCATTCCCTGGCCCTGTGGCAAGAAAGCAGCGCGGCCGATGCCACGCTGGCCGTGATCGAACGCCTGCGCCGCGTGGGCTGCACGGCCGCGCCGGGCACTCCCCTGGCGCCGGAGATGGCCGAGCCCTGGTTCGACAGCTGCTCGCGGCGCATGGATGCGCTGCACACCGTCGAGGCCCGCCTGACGGCCGAGCTGCAGCAGCAGTGCCAGCGCTGCATTGTCGATGCGCGCGCCGCCCTGCAGACGCTGCTGCAGGCGCCGCAGGCAATGGAGATCACGCCCGTCTCCGCCACGCTGGCGCTGGGCGGGCTGCAGCCCCCGGCCGCGCGTCTGGGCCCGCAGCTGGACCGATCCGTGATGGACCTGGTGCAGGACCAGTCCCAGCGGCTGCAGGCCATGCAGGCCGAGCTGGAGACCGTGCGCGCCACGCTGACGGAACGCAAGCTGCTGGAGCGCGCCAAGGGCCTGTTGATGACACGGCGCCAGCTCAGCGAAGGCGAGGCCCACAAGCTGCTGCGCCAGACCGCCATGAACCAGAACCGCCGCCTGGCCGAAGTGGCGCAGGCCGTGCTTTCCATGGCCGATTTGCTGCCGCCCGCCCCATGAACCCGGGCCGCTGCGCGCCATGTTGCAGCGCAGCACCGACTTGGTGCAGTGCTGCGGCAAGTCGCGCACCAGAAGGTGGCCCGGCGCGGACGGCAAGGCCGGTGGAGTGCATGGTCCCCCTTGAACGCCGCCTGGCACGGTTTCTGCATTGACTCTGGCAAATCCCGGCCAAAGGCGGCCGGGAACCCGGTCTTGATTCAGGGCCCCAGGACAACGGCGTCACTCTCCCCGCGCAGCGCGGCCGGAGAGGACGCCGTTTTGCTTGGGACATGCCGGTTTGCAAGTGTTCCATTCCCGACGATCGAAGGAGTTCCGCCATGGCGTCCACGCCCCAGCCCACCACAGGCCCTCTCACCTCCGGCCCGGCACTGCCCCGGCGCGATTTTCTGCGCCAGGCCGGCACGCTGGCAGGCGGCGCGGCGCTCTACACCCAGCTGGGCCACCACGGCGCCTGGGCGGCCGGCTCGGATGCGCCCGAGAAAAAGGAAGTGCGCATCGGCTTCATTCCGCTGACCGATTGCGCCAGCGTGGTCATGGCCTCGGTGCTGGGGATCGACCAGAAGTACGGTGTCAGGATCATTCCCTCCAAGGAAGCGAGCTGGGCCAGCGTGCGCGACAAGCTGGCCAATGGCGAACTGGACTTTGCCCATGTGCTGTACGGCCTAGTCTACGGCATGCACCTGGGCGTGGGCGGCGCCAGGAAAGACATGGCCGTGCTGATGACGCTCAACCACAACGGCCAGGCCATCACGCTGTCCAAGAAACTGGCCGACAAGGGCGCCGTCAACGGCGCAGGCCTGGCCAAGCTGATGGCCAGCGAAAAGCGCGAATACACCTTTGCCCAGACCTTTCCCACGGGCACGCATGCCATGTGGCTGTACTACTGGCTGGCGGCCAACGGCATCCACCCGCTCAAGGATGCCAAGGTCATCACCGTGCCGCCGCCGCAGATGGTGGCCAACATGCGCGTGGGCAACATGGACGGCTTTTGCGTGGGCGAGCCCTGGAACCACCGCGCCATCATGGACGGTATCGGCGTCACGGCCACCACCTCCCAGGCCATCTGGCAGGACCATCCCGAGAAGGTGCTGGGCACCACGGCCGAATTTGCCCGCCAGAACCCCAACACGGCACGCGCCGTGACGGCCGCCATCATCGAGGCCGGCCGCTGGATCGACGAGAGCCTGGCCAACAAGACCCGCATGGCCGACACCATTGCCGGCAAGGCCTATGTGAACACCGGCGTGGACGCCATCAACCAGCGCATCCTGGGCCGCTACCAGGACGGCATGGGCAAGACCTGGGACGACCCCCACCACATGAAGTTCTATGGCGACGGCAGCGTGGGCTATCCCTATCTGTCCGACGGCATGTGGTTCCTCACCCAGCACAAGCGCTGGGGCCTGCTCAAGGACCACCCCGACTACCTGGGCGTGGCCCGCTCCATCAACCGCCTGGACATCTACCAGCAGGCCGCCACCGCCGCCAAGGCCCCGCTGCCCAAGGGCGAGATGCGCAGCAGCAAGCTGATGGACGGCACGGTCTGGGACGGCAAGGACCCGCGCAAGTACGCGGACAGCTTCGCCATCAAGGCCTGAGAGATCCCCTTTGAAGACCCATCCCACCGAGGAACACACCATGGTCAGCGCCGTCTTCCACTTCCCGGCAGAGTCCTCCACCGCCGCCGCCCCGCCTGCGCCGGTTTCCCCCACCGCTGCATCCCCGGTCCCGGCCATGCAGGCTGCACCGGCAACGCCCAGGACTCCCGCCCCTGCGCGCGACTGGGCGGCGCTGTCGCGCGCCTTCTGGCTGGCCGTGCTGCCGCCGCTGTGCGGCCTCGGCCTGCTCGTGGGCGTGTGGTCCCTGGTGGCCGCGGGCTCCGGCCAGAGCATTCCGGGGCCCCTGGCGACCTGGCAGCAGGCGGTGGAGATTTTCAGCGACCCGTTCTACCGCAACGGCCCCAATGACCAGGGCGTGGGCTGGAACGTGCTCGCTTCGCTGCAGCGCGTGGCCGTGGGCTTCGGCCTGGCGGCGCTGGTCGGCATTCCGGCCGGCTTCGTGATCGGGCGCTTCAACTTCCTGTCGCGCATGTTCAACCCGCTGATCAGCCTGCTGCGCCCGGTGTCGCCGCTGGCCTGGCTGCCCATAGGCCTGCTGGTCTTCAAGGGCGCCAACCCGGCGGCCATCTGGACCATCTTCATCTGCTCGATCTGGCCCATGCTCATCAACACCGCCGTGGGCGTGCAGCGCGTGCCGCAGGACTACATGAACGTGGCGCGCGTGCTCAACCTCAGCGAGTGGAAGATCGCCACCACCATCCTGTTCCCGGCCGTGCTGCCCTACATGCTGACCGGCGTGCGCCTGGCCGTGGGCACGGCCTGGCTGGTCATCGTCGCGGCCGAGATGCTCACCGGCGGCGTGGGCATCGGCTTCTGGGTCTGGGACGAGTGGAACAACCTCAACGTCAAGAACATCATCATCGCGATCTTCGTGATCGGCATCGTGGGCCTGCTGCTGGAGATGGCCCTGGTCAAGCTGGCAACGGCATTTACGTTCGAAGAGGTGAAGGCATGAATGCATCGTCCAAGTTCATCGAGATCCAGGGCGTGGAGCAGAGCTTCAAGACCGCCAAGGGCCTGTTTCCGGCGCTGCGCAATATCGACCTGACCATTGCGCGGGGCGAGTTCGTCTCGCTGATCGGCCACTCGGGCTGCGGCAAGTCCACCCTGCTGAACCTGATCGCGGGCCTGACCACGCCCACCACGGGCGTGCTGCTGTGCGCCAACAAGGAGATCAAGGGCCCCGGGCCCGAGCGCGCCGTGGTCTTCCAGAACCACTCTTTGCTGCCCTGGCTGACCTGCGAGGGCAACATCCACCTGGCCGTGGAGCGCGTCTATGGCCGCACGGAAAGCCGCGCCCAGCTCAAGGCCCGCACCCTGGCCGCGCTGGAACTGGTGGGCCTGGCCCATGCCGCGCACAAGCGGCCCGGCGAGATATCGGGCGGCATGAAGCAGCGCGTGGGCATTGCGCGCGCGCTGTCGATGGAGCCGCAGGTGCTGCTGATGGACGAGCCCTTCGGCGCGCTCGATGCGCTCACGCGCGCCAAGCTGCAGGACGAGCTGCTGGAGATCGTGGCGCGCACGCAAAGCACCGTGGTCATGGTCACGCACGATGTGGACGAGGCCGTGCTGCTGTCCGACAAGATCGTGATGATGACCAACGGCCCGGCCGCCACCATCGGCGAGGTGCTGCAGGTCGGCCTGGCCCGCCCGCGCAACCGCGTGGCGCTGGCCGAGGACGACCTCTACCGCCAGTGCCGCAAGGCCGTGATCGATTTCCTCTACACCCGCCAGGGGCATGTGGAAAAGGCGGCCTGAACCTTCGCAGGTCCTGCCGCCTTCGAGACCCTGCCCATGGCGGGCAGGCCGAGCCCCGGCTCAGTGCCGGCCCGAGATGTAGTGCTCCAGCTGCTCGATGATGAACTTCTGCTCGGAGATGATGTCCTTGACCAGGTCTCCGATGGAGATCAGGCCCAGCAGCTTGCCGCCCTCGTCCACCACGGGCAGGTGGCGCAGCCGGTTCTCGGTCATCACCGCCATGCACTCCTGCGTGGTCTGGGTGGGGCCGACGAAGAGCACGTCGCGCGTCATCACGTCGCGCACCAGGGTGGCGCCGGAGGTGCGCCCCAGCAGCGCGATCTTGCGCGCGTAGTCGCGCTCGGTGACGATGCCGGCGATCTCGCTGCCCTCCATCACGAGCAGGGCGCCAATGCCCTTGTCGGCCATGAGCCGCAGCGCGTCGAGCACGGAATCGGTAGGCGCGATGCTGTACACCGCGCTGGTGGCCTTGGACTTGAGAATGTCTGCAACTGCTGTCATGGGTGCCTTTCAGTCGTTCGCCAATTCGGTTCTAGTGTCATCCGAACTGCGCCCAAAAAGCAACAGGGCCAGCGCGTGTATGCACACGCACCGGCCCTGCCCGATTCAGTGAATGCGGCCCTTCAGCGGCGGCCGCCCAGCAGGCTGCCACCAATCTTCATCAGATCGCTGAGACCTACCTGGCCGTCGCCATCCTGATCGAGCAGGCTGCCCAGCAAACCACCACCCAGACCGCCCTGCTGCTGCGCCTGCGCATGCTCGCGGCCCAGCACCTGGCCCAGGCCGCCGGCATCCATGCCGCCTGCGCTCACGCGCTGTGCAAGAAAGGACATGACGATGGGGGCCAGCAGCTGCAGCAGCTGGGCCGCGCCGCCGCTTCCCAGGCCCGTGGCCTGGCCCAGTCCGTCCTGCGCGCGCTGCTGGTTGCCGCCCAGGATATGGCCCAGGATGGCTGCGCCGTCGAGCCCGCCGCCCGCATTGCCGCCTGCGCCTGCGCCGCCGCCCAGCAGCGAGCCCAGCAGGCCTCCCAGATCCAGCCCGCCGGCGCCACCGCTGGCCGCGCCGTGGTCGCGCTGCAGCGCGCCGAAGAGATTGGCCGCGCCCTGCGGATCGGCCGCATTGCGGCCCAGCGAGCCCAGCAGCACGGGAAGGGCCGCGCCCACGGCACTTTCGGTCTGAGCGGGGCTGGCGCCGATCTGGTCTGCCATCTGCTGCATGGGCGCGCCCTGCAGTTGGGCCATCAGTTCGGCGGCCAGGGAAGAGCTGGAGTTCATGGTCGTTCCTTCATCCGGTCGCCCGGTCAACACAAAGTCACATGGTAGCGCCGGCCGGTGCAGCGGGCATGACGGCGCAGCGCCCCAAGTGTCAACGATGTTTTCCAGCGCCCGGATCGCGCTCAGCCCGTGGTCAGCGCCGGCTGCGGCTGGGTGCGCAGCGGCGGCAACGGCGCCTGCGCCTTCATGGACCGGCGCAGCGCCACTGCGTCGGCCACGGCCGCCGGTGCCCGGGCCGTGGCGTCCAGCCGGAAGACCTGCACGGTCTCCGACACGGTCTGCGCCTGGGCCTGCAAGGCCATGGCCGATGCCGCGTTCTGCTCCACCAGCGCCGCGTTCTGCTGCGTGATGTTGTCCAGATGCGCCACGGCCGCGTTGACCTGCGAGATGCCGCTGAGCTGCTCGTTGGAGGCGCTGTGGATTTCGCCGATCAGCAGGTTCACGCGCCGCACCAGGTCCAGCGATTCGGTCATGGTTTTCTGCGCGACCTCGGTGCGCTGATTGCCATCCAGCACCTTGGCGGCAGAGTCGTCTATGAGTTCGCGGATCTCCTTGGCCGCTGCCTGCGTGCGCTGCGAGAGACTGCGCACTTCGGCCGCCACCACCGCAAATCCCCGGCCCTGGTCGCCCGCGCGCGCGGCCTCCACGGCGGCGTTCAGCGCCAGGATGTTGGTCTGGAAGGCGATGGAGTCGATGAGCTGCGTGATCTCGCCAATGCGCCCCGACGCAGCCTGGATCTGCTTCATGGTGGCCGCCACGCCGTCGACGGCGCCGCTGCTGCGCTCGGCCACCTCGCTGGCCTGGGTGGCCAGGTCCGTGGCCTGGCGCGCCGACTCGGCCGTGTGCTTGACCGTGCCCGTGATCTCCTCCATCGACGCCGCCGTCTGCTGCAGGTTGCCGGCCTGGGTTTCCGTGCGCGCGGACAGGTCCTGGTTGCCCTGCGCGATTTCCCGCGTGGAGATCTGCATCTTGTCGCTTTCCTCGCGCGCATCGCGCACGATGGACAGCAGGTTCACATTGAGCTGGCTCAGCGCCTTCTGCAGATCGCCCACCACGTCCTTGCGCGTGATGCGTATGGTCTGCGTCAGGTCGCCGGCCGCCAGGCGGTTGGCCTGCAGCACCATCTGCGCCAGCGGCGCCACGGTCAGCCGGTACGCCCAGGCCCCGGCCAGCCCCGTGAAGATGCAGACCGCCAGCCAGGCCAGCGCGGACCATGCATCCAGCGTGTGCCCTCCCGCCATCGCCGCGCCAAAGGCTGCCGCCACCACCAGGAAGAAGATCAGCACCAGCTTGCCTGCCAGGCCCAGGCTCAGCGCGCTGGCAAGGCGTCCGCGCAGGTTGTTGCGCACCAGATGGCCGGCGCGCAGCACGTGGACCTTGCGCCCTGCGTCCTTTTCGGCGCGCATGGTGGCGTAGAGGCGCTCGGCCGCATCCGTCTGCTCGCGCGTGGCCTCGGTGCGCACCGACATGTAGCCCGAGGGCCGGTCGCCTTCCATCAGCGGCGTGACATTGGCCATGACCCAGTAGAAGTCGCCGTTCTTGCGCCGGTTCTTCACGGGCGCCGACCAGGGCAGGCCGGCCGAGATGGTGGCCCACATGTCGCGGAAGGCTTCCTCGGGCATGTCGGGGTGGCGGATCATGTTGTGGGGCTGGCCCAGCAGTTCTTCGCGCTCGTAGCCGCTGACCTCGATGAACATCGGGTTGCAGTAGAGGATGCGCCCCTTCAGGTCCGTGGTGGACACCAGGGTCTGGCCCTTGGGAAATGCGTATTCACGCGTGCTGACTGGCAGATTCACTCTCATAGGCGTGGTCCCTTGAAGAAGAAAAATCCTTCACGTCATTGCGGCCCTGGCTTACTGCAGGACCCGGTGGCTTGTTGTACCCCGATTCGTCGCATTTGAAACAAATCGCCACAAAACCTCCATTCGATTCAGACATCTGATTGCGCGCTCTCGATAGCGGGCGCACCGCCTTGAGGCATGCGACGCACCACCATGGCTCGGCCGCCGGGCGGCAGCCCCGAGGACAGCGCCCCCGCAGGGCTGCGCGCCCTGGC
>Ga0209241_100307_pt1 | contig 10412 bp, 8 predicted proteins | sample UppTromiDAQMD001_FD_185831 | JGI IMG/M metagenome (GOLD analysis project Ga0209241, IMG submission 185831) | Upper troposphere microbial communities from Maryland, USA - DAQMD-001 (SPAdes) (version 2) | ecosystem: Environmental > Air > Outdoor Air > Unclassified | place: USA: Maryland, Virginia...
CGCCGCGCTGGAAGGCGTGAGCGACCCGGAAGCCAAGCGCAAGATCATCGGCAACCTGTTCGTTGAGATCTTCGACGAAGAGTCGAACAAGCTGAAGAACGCCAAGTGGCTGGCGCAGGGCACCATCTACCCGGACGTGATCGAGTCGGCCGGCAGCAAGACCGGCAAGGCGCATGTGATCAAGAGCCACCACAACGTGGGCGGCCTGCCGGAGCACATGAAGCTGGGCCTGGTGGAGCCGCTGCGCGAGCTGTTCAAGGACGAAGTGCGCCGCCTGGGCGTGGAGCTGGGCCTGCCGCGCACCATGGTCTACCGCCATCCGTTCCCGGGCCCGGGCCTGGGCGTGCGTATTCTGGGCGAAGTGAAGCGCGAATACGCCGAGCTGCTGGCCAAGGCCGATGCCATCTTCATTGATGAGCTGCGCAAGGCGGATCTGTACGACAAGACCAGCCAGGCGTTTGCCGTGTTCCTGCCGGTGAAGTCGGTGGGCGTGGTGGGCGACGCGCGTGCTTATGAGTGGGTGATTGCGCTGCGGGCCGTGGAGACGATCGACTTCATGACGGCGCATTGGGCGCATCTGCCGTATGAGTTCCTGGGGACGGTGAGCAACCGGATCATCAATGAGTTGCGGGGGGTGTCGCGGGTGGTTTATGACATCTCGGGGAAGCCGCCGGCTACTATTGAGTGGGAGTGAGTTGAAAGAACGAGGGCGCCGAGAGGCGCCCTTTTTTGTTTTGTTGTCGATGTATGTCGCACTTTACAGCCCGGCTGAAGTATGTTCGTTGTTCGAACATGATGGTTCAAAATTTTTGAGGCGTGGCTGGAGTTGATTGGAACTTAGTGCGAGTTGGCAAGATGCCAAAGGTCATTCGCCTGAGGCGTTACTTTTCCAGACTTGGCTGATGTTTAATCACGAAGAATGGAAGTAAGTTATTGAGTGGCTGGCTTTGACGCAGCCTCATTGGAAAGGAGTCTGCAGAATGCAGTTTGTTAGCGATGGCCCCGATATCCCCGACGCCCTGCTGCGGGCTCATGAGGAGGGGCGTGTGGTGTTCTTCTGTGGTGCCGGGGTTTCCTATCCTGCGGGCCTTCCTGGCTTCAAGGGCCTTGTAGAAAAGGTCTACAAAAACACTGGTGCAGAGTTCAGCGATATTGAGCGAGATGCGTTCAATAGGGGGCAATACGACGCAACTTTGGATCTGCTTGAGCGCCGCTTGCCTGGACAGCGCGTTACAGTTCGTCGCGCTATGGTGAAAGCGCTAAGGCCAAAGTTGAAGGTCAAAGGAGCCTTGGACACCCACGCTGCGCTTCTGCGTCTATCACGTAGCCGTCAAGGTGCACTTCGACTTGTTACCACGAATTTCGATCGAGTCTTTCATGTCGCCGCAAAACGGACGGGGCAGGTTTTTGATGCATATTCTGCGCCAATGCTTCCGATTCCGAAGAATAGTCGGTGGAACGGACTCGTCTACCTTCATGGCCTGCTTTCTGGAGCGTCCGAAGACACCTCTCTGCATCGACTGGTAGTAACTAGCGGGGATTTTGGATTGGCCTATTTGACCGAAAGGTGGGCCGCCAGGTTTGTCAGTGAGATGTTTCGTAACTACGTAATTTGTTTCGTTGGCTATAGTATTAATGATCCTGTTCTTCGCTACATGATGGATGCATTGGCGGCAGATAGAATGCAGGGTGAAGTTACACAGCAGGCGTGGGCTTTAGGTGACTGTGAAGTTGGTCAGGAGCGCCAAAAGACAGTTGAGTGGGAGGCAAAGGGAGTAACGCCGATTCTCTATTCGGTGCCGCCCGGTGGTGCCGACCATTCCGCACTTCATAAGACGTTACATGTTTGGGCGGAAACCTATAGGGATGGAGTCCAGGGTAAAGAGGCTATAGTTGTAAAGCACGCACTAACTCGCCCTCAAAGCAGTACGGTTCAGGACAACTTCGTTGGTCGGGTACTGTGGGCGCTTTCGGATAAATCGGGGCTTCCCGCGAAGAGGTTTGCCGAATTTAACCCGGCGCCATCGCTTGATTGGTTGCTTGAGTCATTCTCAGTTGATAGCTTCGGGTATGGTGACCTTCGTCGGTTTAATGTGCCTCCGCATGAAGCGGTGGACGAGGGGCTTGAGTTTAGCTTGGTGCGGCGGCCAGCTCCTTACGATTTTTCGCCTTTAATGACGCTCGTATCTGGTGGTGTCGCTGACGGGCGATGGGACGAGGTCATGCTTCATTTGGCGAAATGGCTGGTACGCCATCTGGATGATCCTAGGTTGGTTCTTTGGGTTGCCGAGAGAGGCGGGAAACTGCATGCAACTTGGCACAGGCTAGTTGAACAGGAGCTCCAGCGATTTTCTTCGCTGGAGATTGCAGGCAGGGTGGACGAGCTGGATGAAATTCGGGAGAAGGCGCCACGTGCTATCCCTCGCCCGCAGATGTTGACGCTGTGGCAAATACTGCTTGCAGGGAGAGTAAAGATTAATTGGAATGCGCTAGATTTCTTTAGATGGCGTTCCAGGTTGAAGATGCATGGTTTGACGCCGATCGCGCGGTTGGAGTTTCGTGAATTGCTGGCGCCAAAGATTTCAATAAGAAAGCCTTTTGCTCTGGATGATGATTATCCGGAAGGCGCGAGGGTTGTGACTAAGGTCAAGCACCTAGTCGATTTCGATTTGGAGCTTGCTGCCAATCACGTTCGCTCAGCGTTGCAAGATTCTCAGGACGACACGCTAAAAAATATCCTTCCCAAGCTAATCGATGATGTCCAGCTGTTGTTGCGAGATGCATTGGATCTCCTTCGGGCTCTTGGAGAGGCTGACGAATTCAGGGATCGCTCGAACTGGGACATTCCTTCTGTCGAGCCGCACTGGCAGAATCGGGGTTTTCACGACTGGGTAGTACTTATCGAACTCTTGAGAGACGCATGGTTGGAAGTCCTTGCCGAGAGTGGTGTTCGAGCTGCTCATATCGCACAGCAATGGTTTGATGTCCCGTATCCCACGTTCAAACGCCTATCCCTGTTCGCTGCATCCCGGTGCGAAAATATTCTTCCCTCTGTGTGGGTGGATTGGTTGCTCTCTGATGGCAGTTGGTGGTTGTGGAGCCCGGAGATGGGCCGCGAGGTCTTCCGGCTAATAGTGCTGCGGGGCAAGGCGTTAGATCAAAATGAATCCAGTAGATTGGAGTCAGCAGTTCTGGCTGGTCCGCAGCGCTCAATGCATCGCTTGGATATGGAGGCTGAGGCTTGGCAGAAGATGGTCTCGCGCTCGACGTGGCTACGGCTTGCGAAGTTGGAACAGTCGGGTGTTGCGCTAGGCGCAGCTGCCTCCAAACTCCTCGGGGAGCTCTCAATTGCGAACAGTCACTGGGTGTTGGCCGATAACAATCGGGAGGAGTTTTCACATTGGATGAGTGGCACCGGAGACCCGGACTTCGAAGATGAGCGGCATGTAGATATTGCGCCACGCACAAGAGTTGAGCTTGTGGGCTGGCTGGAGCAGCCAGTCCCCGACAGCGATCCATTCTACGAGGATACGTGGAGGGATGTGTGTCGAACGCGGTTCTACCACTCGTTCGCGGCACTGTGTGATCTGAGTAGGAATGGGGTATGGCCCGTCAGTCGATGGAGAGATGCTCTGAATGTATGGGCCGACGATGCTTTGGTGGCCCGCTCTTGGCGTTACTCTGCGCATCTAGTCAAAGAAATGCCTTCGCAATTCGTTGCTGAACTCTCTCATTCATTTGCCCGATGGCTTGAGGCAGCTTCCAAATCCATAGTAAATCATCCAGATGTGATGCTTGAGCTGGCATATCATGTTCTAGAGGCGCCTCATCCACTGGGCTCAGAATCTTCGACGTTTGATGACGAGGTTGAAATAAATAGGCCGGTTAGCTCGGCAATTAATCATCCATTTGGTATGGTTGCACAGGCGTTGTTGAATTTATGGTTTGCACGGGCGCCTAGTGACAACGACGGACTTCCATCAGAGCTTAGGCGAGTTTTTACGGATTTAAGCGATGGTCGAGCGACTGGTTTTAAACATGCGCGAGTTATTCTAGGGTCGCAGTTGATCGCATTTTTCCGTGTTGATCGGGCCTGGACTGAGCAACATTTGTTGCCATTGTTCGACTGGAACGGTTCCGACGAGGCCAAGAGGGTTTGGCAGGGCTTCCTTTGGTCGCCGCGCATCTATCCACCGTTGATGATTTCCTTGAAGTCTCAGTTCCTGAATTGCGCCAAGCACTATGACGAGCTTGGCGAATTTCAGCAGCAGTATTCAGTTCTGCTAACTTATGCCGCGCTCGGTCCGGCTGAAGGCTACGAGGTTGCTGAGTTCCGACATGCTTTGGCTGCGCTTCCTCGGAAGGGACTGGAAGAGGCTGCTCAGGCGCTATCTCAAGCTGTTGAAGGAGCTGCGTCGAAGAGCGAAGATTATTGGCGAAATCGAGCTCAGCCTTTTCTGCAGCAGGTGTGGCCGAAATCACGCGATCTTGCAAGCGTGCGTATATCGGATTCTTTTGCAAAAATGACAATTGCTGTTGGTAGGGATTTTCCAAAGGCACTCGCTACGGTCGTAAACTGGCTATTGCCGATTGAGCATCCTGGATCAGTTGTCCGTAGCCTGAGTAAATCCGGATTGTGCAATCGCTATCCGTCGGAAGCACTTGAGCTTCTTGATGCCGTCATCGATAAGCCATTTTGGGTGCCGGATGAGTTGGTCAGTTGCATGCAGGACATTGCTGCCGCCGCACCTTACCTGGTTCAAGATGCTCGCTTTCAGCGGATAGACGAGTTAGTGAGAAGATCTGCGGGCTGAGACGGCATTCTCTATATTTGGTGGGGCGTGGGGTTTTATTTGGTCGCGCTGGAAGATGCGGGAGCACTTGGTGCCTTTAGCTATTCGGGCCGAACCTGCTGACAGGCCCACTCAGCCAACCCCCGGCAGGCAAGGAACAACCCATCAACAGTCCCTTCATCCAGATGCCGCTCCGGGTCTGCTGCCACCCGGCAGCGATCCGCTGCATGCAGCAGCTCCAGTACCGTCAGCGCCCCGACCATTGCGCGCTCGCTCCGCGCCAGGCTCACGCGGCGGCCGGGTGACACATCGGTTTCTGGCCAAGGATGCCCATCTGCGCCCTCGCAGCCGCGCATGCGCTTGAGGATGCCGAGCAGGGAGTTCAGGTCCGGCAGGGGAGTGTCGTCGTTGATGGGTTCAACAACGGTGTACGAGGAGAAGGTGTCGGATTCGTTCATGGGGTCGGCTTCCGTGGCTGTGCTTAACAGCGCCACCGCGAAGAGGTGGCGGACGATGCATGGCTGCAAACCGGGATGAAGTAGCGTCATAGAACCGGTGGATCCGAAGATCCCCACGCACCGCCCGCCAGAAAGGCCGACGGATTGCCCGCCGGCACCGGTTAAGGACGGTGCCGACGGGCAAGCGCAAACTACAGACGCGTACATCAATGCGGGTTTGCAGACCCGGCCACCCCTTGTCGGTGGCGCGCCATGGTGTTTACGCCGCCGCTCCGAATGCCAATAGAAATTCGCGAAGGAATCGCGAAATCCGAGAGCGAAGAACTATTGTTGCACGCACCATTCGTGCAGCACGCGACGCCAGCAGACGCATTCGCGCAGCTGTTCTGCTGATGGCGAATCAAAGCGGCGCAATCGCCCATGCCACAAGCGAATAGCGCGACAGCCTTTTTTGCAACAGTTCTTAGTCCACCTCGCCAAGCAACGGCGAGCGATCAGCCGCACGCCCCGAAAATCGGTTCAAACCCGACATCGCCAGCGAACTTCGCGGCCTCAACCGACGCCATCCTCAGCCACATTCCCCACCAACAACTCAATCATCGCCCGCGCCGCCGCCGACTGCCGCCGATGCGGCGCATAGATCACCGAGAACGGCCGCGATCTCCCGCGCAGCTGCGGCAGCACCTCCACCAGCTGCCCGCGCTGCAATCGCTCCCGCACGATGAACGCATAGCTCTGGCAGATGCCGATGCCCTGTTCGGCCAGCGACACCACGCCCAGCACATCGTCGGAAGTCTCGATGGACGAACGCGGCAGCCAGTCCACGTCGCGCCCGCCGTCGCGGAAGATCCATGGCGCGAGCCGCCCGGTGCGCGGCATCACGAACGGCAGGCACAGGTGCTGCTGCAGCTCGTCCAGCGTCTGCGGCGTACCCCGGCGCTGCAGGTAGTCCGGTGCGGCCACCAGCAGCAGCGGGGCGTCTTCCAGTTTGCGCGCCACCAGCCCGCTGTCCGGCAGCTGGCCCAGGCGGATGGCCAGATCGAAGCCTTCGGCCACCAGGTCCACGTTGCGGTTGGTGATGTTCAGTTCCACCTGCACCTGTGGGTACTGCTGCGCAAAGCGCGCCAGCACGGGCGGCAGCCGGTAGTGGCCATAGGTGGTGGGCACGCTCAGGCGCACGCGGCCGGCCAGCGCACCGTCCTGGGCCAGTACGTCGCGCTCGGCGTCGTCCAGCAGGCCAAAGGCGGTGCGTACCTGTTCCAGGTAGAGCCGCCCGGCGTCGGTCAGGCCCACGCGGCGGGTGGTCCGCTGCAGCAGCTGCCGGCCCAGCCGCGCTTCCAGGCGGGTGACCGCGCGGCTCAGCACCGAGGGCGTGGTGGACAGCGCCACCGCGCCGGCGGTGAACGAGCCGTGCTCGACCACCGCCAGGAACACTTCCACATCGCCCAGGTAGTCGAATTTGCGGCTCATTTGGCTCTCCGGGGAACAGATGTTTTGCGATGGGGCCAATTTATCGCCGCTGGGGCGATGAATAAAGTGGCGGCCATTCCCCGATAGGAGCTCCCCATGAACCTGATGACCCGGCTGGCCGCAGCGCTGGCCCTGACCCTGGCCGCAAACGGCGCGCAGGCCGCCAACGTGCTGGTGGTGCTGTCCGACGAAAGCCACCTGGACCTGAAGGACGGCAAGGTGCTGTCCACCGGCTTCTATCTCAACGAGCTGATGCAGCCGGTCAAGCTGCTGCTGGACGCGGGCCACGAGGTGACCTTCGCCACGCCGCAGGGGCGGGCGCCGACGGTGGATGCGTCCTCGGTGACGCCGGCCTACTTCGGCAACGATGCCGAACAACTGACGCTGCACAAGGACCTGCTGGAGAAACTGGCGCTGACCTCACCGACCGCCTCGCCGGTGGTCAGCCTGGCGCGCGTCGAGCAGCAGGGCTATGCGCGTTTCGATGCGGTCTACATTCCCGGTGGCCACGCGCCGATGCAGGACCTGCTGAAGAGCCCGGCGCTGGGCCGGTTGCTGGCCGACTTCCATCAGCGCAACAAGAATACCGGGCTGGTCTGCCACGGGCCGATCGCGCTGCTGTCCACGCTGCCGGATGCCGCTGGGTTCGTGGCGAAGCTGGAGGCGGGTGCGATGCCGGCCACGCCGGAGTGGATCTACAGCGGCTACCAGATGACGGTGATCAGCAACCAGGAAGAAGAGCAGGCCAAGCCGCTGCTGGGCGGCGGTGAGATGAAGTTCTACCCGCAGACCGCGCTGCAGCAGGCGGGGGCGAAGTTCAGCAGCAACGCCACGCCGTGGACGGGGCATGTGGTGGTGGATCGTGAGCTGATTACCGGGCAGAACCCGGCTTCGGCGCTGGAGGTGGGGCAGCGGTTGGTGGAGCGGTTGAAGTAGGGCGGGTTCTGCATCGCATGCGGTGCCGTGGCACCATGGTGGGCTGGCCTCGTCCTTCCGGGCGGGGCCGTTTTCCCAGGGAAGCCCTCGAACACGACATGCGAACGTCTTTTTTCATTCTCTTCGCCCTGTGCCTTGGCCTGCTGTCTGGCTGTGCCAGTGGCCCGGAGGAGCACGCCTCTAGCCGCGAGATCACCAGTGCGTTCGTGGCCGACGACGGCCAGCTGTACCTGCTACCGCGCTATGACGAGCCGATGCGTTTCAATGCCGCGCCGTTCCGCGAGTACCGCGCGCTGATGGACAGCCCGCTGCGCGAGGCGGTGGCCTGCGCGCAGATGTACTTCCATGAGGACTGGCGCGACCCGGCCAACAAGGCCAAGGTGCACGGCAGCTATGCGCTGCTGCTGCGACCGGAACAGGTGACGCCGGAACAGGCCGCGCAGTTCAAGCTGGAGCGGATTGAGGTGCTCCCGCGCGAGGCGAAGTATGTGGATGAGCGTGCGCGCTACTACCTGCCGCAGGATCGGAGCCGTTACGCGCTGGCGTTTGATCGGGCCTGTAATCTTTCAAAGAAGGGCGGCAGCTATTACAGCGCGCTGTTCGAGGGCGACGGCGAGCGGGTGAAGTTGCCGGATGCTACGGCGCTGGCGGAGAAGGGGAAGCTGGCACAGCCGATCAGTGCGCGGGCGCAGCGGATCCTGCCGGAGAGGGAGGACAAGCCGGGTGTGGGTTCGGCGGCTGGCAAGGTGCTCGGCGCGGCGTTGATCCCTGTGGCGGTGCCGGTGTTTGTGTTGAGCCTGCCGTTCCTGGGGCCGGATCATTGGAAGTGATGGGGCGTTGAAGCCAGAGCATCCACGCGTGGCGTGGATCTAGTCGGGCCTTGCAAGTGCCTGCACGTTCATCCTGGAGATCTGTGTGCCCAGCACGCTGGAAACTGCTTTGAAGACCGTAGGTTTCATTGTCCTTGCGGCGCTTCCGTTGGTGATCCTCTGGTTTACCCTTCGGCGAATGTCGGCAACTGCTCGCTCGTCCGTGAAATCGGGGCTGCGTTTGGATCCTCCTCGCCGGATCTCCGGAACATCCATGACCTTGGTGATGGTGGATGGCAAAGAGGATCGCGAGCACTATTTCTTTGATGCGGCGTCCTTTTACCTGCGGCGTGGGCCGGTGCCCACGGCGGTTCCGCTTTCGCAGATCACCTCAGTCACACGAACGTCCGACAAGATCTACGGGCGCTATGTCTGGCAGGTGTGCTTCAGCAAAGCATCGGGCAGAAAGTGCGTGACGTTTACCAACAACCTGACGCTGTTCAACCGCGACTTCCTGCTGTTCCTGGAGGCGGTGCGGAAGGCTAATCCGCTCGCGACCGTTGATCGAGCGAGCGTCCTCTTCTAGAGCGTTTTTGAAGTTCGGTATGAACAGTGTCACTGCAATGGCATCACAGCGCGCAGCTCCTGTTCGGCCAATGTGATCGATGAGAAATGGGCGTTTGTTGCGCGCTATCTGATACTGAAGCATTCTCATGCGTGGCAGTGCAAGTATGATCTGCGATGAACACGCAAAGCCCGCAACATAGAACGAGGCCCGCTCGTTTCTGCGCGCGATGCGAAGCGTGGGCCTTGTCACCTGTGACGAAGACGCATTTGAGGCAATTGTCGAGACGATTTACGTTTAAGGCATGCGGTCAATCTCTGCGGAGTAGTTCCTGATGATGTGCCGATCGACGCTGGACGTATCCCTGATTCACGCCTACGCGCTTCCTCTCGGCATAGATGCTTCAAGGATCACGCTGCCTCACCGGCAACTTGGAACGAGCACCGGTGGTGTTGAGCTTGGCAAGTTCCGCATGCACAGCGGTCGCAACGTCTTCGTGCTGCGCAGGGACCGTAGCTCTGTTCTCGTCACAGCCAGAGGGGATACTGACTTGATTCTGGACCGACGTCTTCACGAACAGCTCAAAGCATGCTTGGATCAGGTACGTGAGACCGGCGGCCATCGAGGAAGATTGCAATGATCAGCAGGAAGTACTGGTTTACCAGGAAAAAGTACGGATGGGGTTGGGGGATGCCGTGCGCGTGGCAGGGCTGGCTTGTGTACGCAGTCGCATTCGGCCTGCTGCTGGCAGGTCCGTTTCTGTTCTCTCCATTTCGCGAGCCCATCGCGTTTCAGCTCTACACGTGGGCCGTAGTGTTGGTCCTTGTCCTTATCTGCTGGATGAAAGGCGCTCCGCCCGGTTGGAGGTGGGGGGAGTAGAACGGCCGCAGAAGCTATTTTCGGACGTGTTCGATCCGCCGGGCAAAGCATGGATGCATTGCCCTTGTGGGAGTCGGACAGTATCGCCAGCAAGCCACGGCTGCGCCCCCTCTGAGGTGTACCGTCCGTTTTGAATGAACGCTGGACACTTCCCTCGGCGGGTACCGAACGCGTTCTAACCGTTGATTGACCAAGGTAGCGTCGCTTAAAGGGGGCGCCGGTGAAGCTACACTGACCACCTACGCCCGATGGAAGCTCGCCCATGTTCTCTGGAAAGGTTGCGGTGGTCACCGGCTCCACCGGCGGTATCGGTCTTGGCATCGCCACCGCGTTGGCGCGGCAAGGTGCCGATATCGTGCTGAACGGCTTTGGCGATGCGGCGGAGATCGAACGCATCCGTACCGAACTGGAAACCGAGTTCGGCGTACGGGTGGTGCACGATGGGGCCGATCTTTCCCGTGGCGAGGCAGTGCGCGGCATGATCGATCGCGCCGTTGCGACG
>Ga0209241_100327_pt1 | contig 10086 bp, 9 predicted proteins | sample UppTromiDAQMD001_FD_185831 | JGI IMG/M metagenome (GOLD analysis project Ga0209241, IMG submission 185831) | Upper troposphere microbial communities from Maryland, USA - DAQMD-001 (SPAdes) (version 2) | ecosystem: Environmental > Air > Outdoor Air > Unclassified | place: USA: Maryland, Virginia...
CCAGGTTGCGCAGTTCCAGCGCCAGCAGGCGCTCGCTGCCCACCGCCAGCGCTCGGCTCTGGCGCTGCGCAGCCTCCAGCCGGCGGTGGTGGTCGTTGGCCAGCATGGTGGTCAAGCCAGCCACCAGCAACACGCCCAGCAGCACGCCGCCCCAGGTAATGGCGCGCAACGGCCGAGCCAACGCCCGCTTCAGCGCGGGCATCGGTCGGTCTTCCTTGTGCAGTCGGCTGGCTTCATGCGCGAACGAATCCTCCACGTCCCCGACCTCAACGGCCGGCGGACGCCATTCTTGACGCCTGGCACCGCCCCGCATGGCCACCTCCCCGTGTCCGCGCAGGGTTCCAGCGGCCAGCATGCACCACGCGGCTGGCGCCGTGAAGATCGCATCCGCGCGTTCAGCCAGATCCTGCACAGGCGCTGCGGTGCAACGGAACGGCCAGCCGGGCCGGGGCGGATTAGACTTGGGGTTTTCCGCTGCAAGAGAAGTCCATGTCAAAGCTGCGCCGTCCCACCCTGGCACTGGCCATCGTTGCCAGCCTGTCCCTGGCCGCCTGCGACCGCCCGGCCGAACCGGCCGCCGGCACCGCCGCGCCGGCCGATGCCGCACCCGCAGCGGCCAAGCCGATGCTGGGCAGCTTCGGCTTCGATGCCAGCGGCATGGACCGCAGCATTGCCGCCGGCGACGACTTCTTCGGCTTCGCCAACGGCACCTGGGTCAAGAACACCGAGATCCCCGCCGACCGCTCGCGCTTCGGCAGCTTCAACGTCATCGCCGAAAAGACCCTGGCCGATACCCGCGCCATCCTCGAAGGCGCTGCCGGCAACGCCCAGGCCAACGGTGACGACAAGCTGATCGGCGACTACTACGCCGCCTTCATGGATGAAGCCGGCATCGAGCAGCACGGCCTCGCGCCGGTGCAGCCGCAGCTGAAGGCGATCGAAGCCATCGCAGACAAGGCCGGCCTGGCGCGCACGCTCGGCGGCGACATGCGCGCCGATGTCGACCTGCTCAACGCCACCAACTTCTACACCGACCGCCTGTTCGGCCTGTGGGTGTCGGTGGACATGCTGCAGCCGGACCGCACCGCGCCGTACCTGGTGCAGGGCGGGCTGGGCATGCCCGACCGCGATTTCTACCTGGGGGGTGGCCGCATGGCCGAACTGCGCAAGCAGTACCAGGCCTACATCGCACAGATGCTGCAGCTGGCCGGCGTTGCCGACCCGGCCGGCAAGGCGCAGCGCATCCTCGCGCTGGAGACCAAGATCGCGCAGGCACACGCCACCCAGGAAGAAACCAACGACGTGACCAAGGGTGCCAACCCCTGGACCCAGGCCGACTTCAATGCCAAGGCACCGGGCATGGACTGGAACGCCTTCCTCGATGCAGCGGCGCTGGGCAAGCAGCAGGACTTCATCGTGTGGCAGCCCAAGGCCGTGGCCGGGCTGTCCAAGCTGGTCGCCACCGAGCCGCTGGACGCCTGGAAGGACTACCTGGCCTTCCACGCGCTGGACCGTGCCGCGGCGTACCTGCCGAAGAAGTTCGCCGATGCCCGCTTCGCCTTCCATGGCACCGCGCTGAGCGGCACCCCGCAGCAGAGCGACCGCTGGAAGCGCGCAGTGGATGACGCCAACCACGCAGTGGGCGAGGCCATTGGCAAGCGCTACGTCGAGAAGCACTTCGACGCGAAGACCAAGGAACGTGCCGACGAGATGGCGAAGAACATCATCGCTGCCTTCGCCAAGCGCATCGATGCGCTGGCCTGGATGTCACCGCAGACCAAGGCCAGCGCCAAGGCCAAGGTCGCCGGCCTGACCGTGGGCATGGGCTATCCGGAAAAGTGGCGTGATTACAGCGGCCTGGAGATCCGCCGCGATGATGCGCTGGGCAATGCGCAGCGCGCCGAACTGTTCGAGTACCAGCGCAACATCGCCAAGCTGGGCAAGCCGGTCGACCACAGCGAGTGGGCGATGCTGCCGCAGACCATCAACGCGATGAACGTGCCGCTGGAGAACCGCCTGGTGTTCCCGGCCGCGATCCTGCAGCCGCCGTTCTTCGACGGTGCGGCCGACGATGCGGTGAACTACGGTGCGATCGGCGCGGTGATCGGCCACGAGATCAGCCATGGCTTCGACAACGCCGGTGCGCTGTTCGACGAGACCGGCAAGCTGCACAACTGGTGGACCGCCGAGGACCTCAAGCAGTTCAACGCCGCCGGTGATGCGCTGGCCGCGCAATTCAGCAGCTATGAGCCGTTCCCCGGCGTGCACGTCAACGGCAAGCTGAGCCTGGGCGAGAACATCGCCGATGTGGCCGGCCTGGGCACTGCTTATGACGCCTACCAGCTGTCGCTGCAGGGCAAGCCGGGCCAGACCCTGGAAGGCTTCACACCCGACCAGCGCTTCTTCCTCGGCTTTGCCCAGGCCTGGCGCAGCAAGAGCCGCGAGCAGGCGCTGCGCAACTCGCTGCTGACCGATGTGCATGCACCGGGCCAGTTCCGCGCACTGACCGTGCGCAACATCGACGCCTGGTACCCGGCGTTCGAAGTGAAGGAAGGCCAGAAGCTGTACCTGGCCCCGGACAAGCGGGTCAAGGTGTGGTGATGTAACTGGAACGGGCGCCGCAAGGCGCCCGTTTCATTTCCCGGTAGCTGCCAACTTTGGTTGGCACATGCCTCGCTTTGGTGAGTGCCAACCTTGGTCGGCACGGGGTGGGAATCCACGCATCGCGTGGATCTACCTGCGGCTGGTGGCAACCATCAGCAGAGCGCTCGCAGCCAACACCACCGCAGCCCACAGGTTGGCGTGCAACCCGATGCCGTCCAGCAGCCGTCCACCGCCCCACGCCCCGAGCGCGATGCCGATGTTGAACACGCCCACGTACAACGCGGTGGCGATCTCCAGCGCACGCGGAACCGCCTTCATCATCCAGCTCATCAGGCCTACCGAGACACCACCATAGGCCAGGCCCCACAACAGCAGCACCGCAATGCCGCCGGTCGGCGTACTGCCCACCCACAGCAGCAACAGCGGCGCCAGCAGCAGGCCCAAGGCAATCGCCAGCAGCATTCCACGCGGATGCCGTGCAGCCATCGGACCGGCGATGAAGTTGCCGGCGATGCCGGCCAGGCCATAGGCAAACAGCAGGGCGCCGATCCACTTCGCATCCACGCCCGACACCGTCGTCAGCAGCGGCCGCACGTAGGTGAAGGCGATGAAGTGCCCGGCCACCAGCAGCAGGGTCAAGCACAGGCCACGCTGCAGGCCGCGATGGCCGAGCAGCTGCACGAACTGCCGCGGCCGCACCGACGTTGCCACCGGCAACGCGGGAACCACCACCACATGCAGCAGCAGGACCACAGCGCTGAACAGCGCCATTGCCGCGAATGCGCAGCGCCAGCCCAGTGCATCGCCGATCAGCGCGCCCAGCGGCACGCCAAGGACCGAGGCGGCGGCCACGCCACCGAAGATGATCGAGGTGGCCAGTCCGATCCGCTGTGCCGGCACCAGGCGCGCCGCGAGGCCCCCGGCGACGGCCCAGATGCCGCCCATGCAGAGCCCCACCAGCACGCGCGCGGCCAGCAGCCAGGCGATACCGGGTGCCAGAGCCGAGGCGATGTTGGCCACCAGCAACAGGCCCAGCAGCCCACACAGGATGCGGCGGCGATCGATGCCACCGGCGACGACCACCACCAGCGGCGCGAACAACGCCGCCAGCAGCGCCGGCAACGAGATCATCAGGCCGGCGGTGCCTTCGGAAGCACCGAGGCTGTCGGCGATCGGCGTCAGCAGGCCGACCGGCAGCATTTCAGTGGTGACCACCGAGAACGTGGCCAGGCCGACGGCGGACACTGCCCACCACGGGTAACGGGCCACAGGTGCGGCAAGCGCAGGCGAAGAAGCGCTCATGGGACGGTTCCTTCAAGCGAGGTGGAAGAGAAAGGGGTACGCAGCGCGCGCTGCACGAACATGGCGATCAGCAGCACGAAGGCGCCCGCGCACAGCGCGACCACGAAGCCACTGCGCACGCCATCGGCATCGACCCTCTGCCCGGACAGCGCCGCGCCAAGCGCAACGCCGATGTTGAGCCCGGCCAGCAACCAGGTCATGCCCTCGGTAAGCCGCGCTCCGGGCACGCGCTGTTCGACCAGCGACATCGCCACGATCATCGTCGGCGCGAAGAACACGCCGGCCAGCAGCACGGCAACGGCCAGTGCAGGCAGGTTGCCGACCCACAGCAACGGCAACGTGGTCAGCGCGGTGGCCGCTGCGCCCAGCAGCAACAGGCGCGGCAACGGCACCTGCAGCTTCAGCGCACCGAACAGCAGGCCTGCCGCACAGCTGCCCAGCGCATAGGCCGACAGCACCACGCTCGCTGCGAGGGGCTGGCCACGCTGTTCGGCGAAGGCCACGCTGGTGATGTCGACCGTGCCGACGATCACTCCCATCGCCAGCATCAGCAACGCCAGCAGGCGGATCTCCGGTTGCCGCAGCAGCGAGCGCGAGGGTGTTGCGCCTTCGCATCGCTGCAGCGGTGGTTCGGTACCACGCTGCAGAACCAATGCGGTCACCCCGAGCACCAGCAGCAGGGCTGCAGCCAGCACGCCGGCCTGTGGCCATACCGCTACCGACAATCCGACTGACAACGGTGGCCCGGCAATGAAGGTGACCTCGTCGAACACCGTCTCCAGCGAGTAGGCGGTCTGCAGTTGCGGGCGACCGCGATGGATCGCGGTCCAGCGCGCGCGCACCATCGCCGACACGCTGGGCATGCAGCCGGCCAGCATCGCCGCGGCGAACAGGGTCCAGTCCGGTGCCTGCAGCACGGTGCAGGCCAACAACACCACCAGGCCGCTGGCGCTCAGCGCGGTGGCCCACGGCAGCACCCTGCCCTGCCCATGGCGGTCGACCCAGCGCGATACCTGTGGCGACAGCAGCGCGTAGGTCAGCACGAAGGTGGCCGACACCGTGCCGGCCAGTGCGTAGCTGCCGCGCAGCTGCGACAGGAGGGTGATGATGCCGATGCCGGTCATTGGCAGCGGCAGGCGGGCCAGCAGCCCGGCCAGGGCAAGGCCGGCGGTGCCGGGGGCGGCGAACAGGTCGCGGTAAGGGGTGGCCATCGCATTCTCCAAGGCAGCGACTTGCCTGGCGCGGGAAGCGCCACGACAATACATACAGTGCGTATGAATATGAGACTACATTCATACGCACCGTATGTAAATAATCATGCACTGTGTATGTAAGGAGTTCCGAATGGTTCGTCGCACCCGCGCCGAGATGGAAGAAACCCGCGCCAGCCTGCTGGCCACCGCCCGCCGCGTGTTCAGCGAGCACGGCTATGCCGCCACCTCGATGGACGATCTGACCGCCCAGGCCGGGCTGACCCGCGGCGCGCTGTACCACCACTTCGGCGACAAGAAGGGTCTGCTGGCGGCTGTCGTCGCCCAGCTCGATGCCGAGACCGACCTGCGCGGATGATGCCTGGGACGGCTTCGTGCAGCGTTGCCGCGCCTATCTTGAGATGGCACTGGAGCCGGAGATCCAGCGCATCGTGCTGCGCGATGCGCGCGCGGTGCTGGGTGGCGCCTCACCGGAATCGCAGCGGCACTGCGTGAACTCGATGCAGCGCCTGATCGAGCAGCTGATTGCCGAGGGTGCGGTGGCGCCGGTGGATGCGCAGGCGATGGCGTCGCTGATCTACGGCAGCCTGGCCGAGGCCGCGTTCTGGATCGCCGACGGCGAGCAGGGCGACGCGCGGTTGCGGCAGGCGACGGCGGCGTTGGAGATGCTGTTGCGTGGGTTGAAGTCGACGGAGTAAGGCCCATCCACGCATGGCGTGGATCTACGGCGGAATCCGTTTTGCATGGAATGGATCCACCCCATGGCCCGCTTTGGTAGATGCCAACCTTGGTTGGCGCTTCTGCGGCACCGCGCGAAACGCGTGCCAACCAAGGTTGGCACCTACCGGGGAACGGTGGGCCACTCGCGCAGTACATCCACCGGCACGCCCACGCGCGTGCAGGCGCGGCTGGCCAGGCCATCGGGCAGCGCGCGGCGGAACAGCGGCGCCATGCCCCGCATCAGTTTCGCCGAGGCGGCCGCCTGCGCCCGTTGGCGGCCATTGCGCTCGAGCATGCCTTCGGCCCAGTCCGGCAGCAGCGCGGCACCGGCCCCCAGAAACACTTCGCGCGACAGGCCCGGCACCGGTACCGGCAGGCGCACACCGGACAACACCTCCAGCACCTCGCGTGAGCGCTCGTCCACGCGCAGCTCCGGCTGCCGCGCACAGAAGTACGCCGCCACTTCCGCTTCGCTGCGCGGTACGTCCACCGCACCCAGCGCTTCGGCCACGCGGCGGTACTCGTCGTAATAGCGGTCGGCAATGGGCTCGGGCACCTCGCGCCCGTAGCGGCGGAAACCCTGCAGGAAACCGAATGCTTCGGTCACATGCACCCAGGTCAGCAACTGCGGATCATCGGCGGCATACCCCTCGCCCTGCGCGGTCTGGCCGCGGATCTGCGCATGGATGCGGCGTACCTTGGCCACCAGCGCCTCCACCTCGCCGCTGGGCGCATAGCTGGTGCCGGCAACGAAGGCGGTGGTGCGGCGCAGGCGTCCCACCAGGTCCTGGCGGAAATTGGAGTGGTCGTACACGCCGGCCAGCGCGCGCGGGTGCAGGGTCTGCAGCATCAGCGCACACAGGCCACCGGCCAGCATCGAGGGGAACTCGGCATGCAGTCGCCAGGTGACGCTGTCGGGGCCGAACCAGCCCGGGTCGCCCAGTGGGTGGTCGTAATCGATGCCGCTCTGGCCACGCGGGAAGGCCTCCAGGACCCAGCGCCGGATCGGCGCGGTCACGGGGCGGGAGAGTCGCTGCAGCAGAGCCGGCATCACAGGTCCAGGAAAGGCGGAAGAACGGCCGCGCGCTGCGCGGTCGGCCCCGATTCTGGGCGATCACGACGCCAACGGCGAGTCTCCGCACTCAGCCACGGTTTCATGTGCGGCCGCAGCACGTTTCACCCTGCGACATCTTGTCGCAGGCTGCAGCCGCGATGCTGCAACGCAGCAACATTCACTCATTCAGACAGAAGCCTTGCGCCGCTTGGCCTTGGCCCCATTGCACGGCTCGCTGGAAGTGCTAGAACTGAACCCGCCACACCGTCCAACGCTGATCGACGCACGTTCCACAAGGAGCCAGCCATGATTGCTTTGTTCAAGGGTTTGGGAATTCTGCTTCGCGACAACGAGCTCTACAGCAGCCCGTTCGATAAACAGGTCGCGCACTGGCGCAACCTCAGCGAGCAGCAGATCCGCGACGAAGTGGCTGTGCTCGCCCAGGCCAAGTGCCAATGGCTGATCGCCTCGATCGTGGGCTGGCAGGCGGCGTCGCTGCTGATCCTCGGCCTGATTGCCAACTACCTGTGGCGTGACGATTTCCATATCACCTTCACCCGCGTGGTGATCGTGTTCGGCTCATGGGTATCGATCCTGTTCGTAATCTGGTTCATGGCCAACATGTTCGACCGTACCGCCGGTTTCGAGCGCTGGATGAAGGCGTTCAACAGCCGCGCGCGGATCAGTTCCAAGGCCGACAGCGTCGAGCACGTGGCCGAGGCGCTGGACCTGGCCGAGCATTATCCGGAAGTGCTGGACTACAAGCAGGCGGTCACCGCCCGGCGTGAACTGCGCCATGAGGACATCCGCATCATGACCGAGATCGGGCGCATGAAGCAGCATTCGGAACTGGTGGGACGCCTCAACCACGTGGGTGAAACCGAGCACCACCACGAACTGACGCTGCAGCCAGCCTACTGACCCTTCGGGGAAGCGGGGGGACCCACAATGCCACCGTGATCACTCACGGTGGCATTGTTCTTTCCGTTCCTCGCTGACCCATTGGTTGAAGCCCTTCGGCAGGTCACTGAACTCCCGCGTCTCTCCCACTGCCACCGCAAACGACCGCATCGGCGCTTTCGCACAGACGGCATCGGGACTGCAGGCCGGGTCCAGCACCAGGTAGTGGCACTGGCCGCTGCGGCTGGCGATGCACTCGAAGCGTGCCACCCCATCCACCACGGTGCGCTTGCTGTACAGCGTGTCCACGCCATTGGCGTTGGTGCGGGTAATTGCGGTCTCGGTGGACTTCTGGCAACCGGCAAGCGCCAAAGCAGCGAGGCCCATAAGCAGGAAGGAACGCATGGAAAGCTCCGGGTATCGGAAGATGCGGCGCGGCTACATGCCGCGGAACAGACTCATGAAGGGCTGGCTGACCACCAGTGTTTCCGCACGCTGGCGCAGGCGCAGTACACCGCGCCCTGTATCGTCGCGGCTCACCGCCGCCACCGCCTTCATGTTGACGATGGTCGAACGATGGATCTGGCGGAAGTGCTGCGGGTCGAGCACTTCCAGCAGCTCGCGCAGCGGCGTGCGCAGCAGGCTTTCGCCGGCGGCGGTGACCACCGTGGTGTACTTGTTGTCGGCGCGGAAGTAGGCCACGTCCTCCAGCATGATCAGCTGCGTCTCACGACCGTTGCTGGCGGTGATCCAGGCCAGCGGCGGGTGGTCGGCGCTGCCCTGCGATGGACCCAGCCGTTGCAGCAGGCGTTCAAGCACCGCGTCGTCCTGGCGCGTCGATGGCAGCCGCGACAGGATGCGCTCGCGCGTGGCCAGCAGGCGCTCGTCGCTCACCGGCTTCAGCAGATAATCCATTGCGCCCTGCTCGAACGCATCGATGGCGTACTGGTCATAGGCGGTGACGAACACCACCTGGGTACGCGGGCTCAGTTCGGACAGCGAACGTGCCACCTCGATGCCGCTGATGCCAGGCATGCGGATGTCGAGGAAGGCGATATCCGGCTGCTTCTCGGCCAGCTGCTCCAGCGCACTGGCGCCGTCCTCGCACTCGGCCACCAGTTTCAGTTCGGGCCACAGCCGGCCCAGCTGCTCCACCAGTGACTGCCGCAGCAGTTCTTCGTCTTCGGCGATCAGCGCTTCAAGCGGCATGGCTGCGTTCCTTGGCCGACTGCGGCAGGGTCATGGTCGCGGCCACGCCGCTGGGGAAGTTGGCAACGATCGCCACACCGGCCTGCTCGCCGCAGGTCAGGCGCAGGCGCTCGCGCAGGTTCTTCAGGCCGATGCCGGTGCCACTGGTGCCCTGGCCGAAGCCGAGGCCATCGTCGGCCACCGTCACCGTCACATGGTCATCGAAACCACGCGCCAGGATCCAGATCGTGCCGCCGCCGGGCTTGGGTTCCAGGCCGTGCTTGATCGCGTTTTCCACCAGCGTCTGCAGCGCCATCGCCGGCAGCTTCACCTCATGCAGTTCGGTCGGCACCTGCACTTCCACCGCCAGCCGCGCGCCCATGCGGATACGCAGGATCTCCAGGTAGGCGCGGGTGCGCTCCAGCTCTACACCCAGGGTGGATACCGATTCGTCCACCTGCGGCAGCGAACTGCGCAGGTACTGGATCAGATGGCCGAGCATCTGTTCTGCGCGCGCAGGATCGGTGCGGGTCAGCACCTGTGCGTTGGCCAGCGAGTTGTACAGGAAATGCGGTTCGACCTGCGCATGCAGCAGGTTCAGCCGCGCCACCGACAGCTCCTTCTCGACCTGGGTCTGTTCGGCGGCGGCCTGCTCGTCGCGACGCTGGTCGGCAACGCGTCGACTGATCGCACGGGTGACCGCTTCGGCATTCTCGTAGTTGCTGCCCTCATCCAGCGCCAACAGGTCGGCCCACCAGCCTGCGTCCGGTTCGAACAGCAGGGTGACGGTGCTGGTGCCCTGCCCCGGCGTGACCGTGGCCAGCACGCTGTTGCGCTTGATCGCCAGCCGTGCCGGCAAGTTCCAGCGCGATGGCTGGCGGCCGTTCCAGAGATCGACACGGCGTACATAGGCGCGCACCTGCAGGCTGCCGGCCGAGCTTTCCACCTCCTCCACCCGCGGCAGCTCGCCCACCGCCGCCTCGACCACCGCGAAGGCGTGGCCGGCATCCATCGGCAGTTCGATCTGCCGACGCTGGCGCCCGGACAGGGTGGCGCCATCGAGGCGGCCGGCCACCAGCCAGACCCGGCGCACATGGGTCACCGCAC
>Ga0209241_100341_pt1 | contig 9698 bp, 8 predicted proteins | sample UppTromiDAQMD001_FD_185831 | JGI IMG/M metagenome (GOLD analysis project Ga0209241, IMG submission 185831) | Upper troposphere microbial communities from Maryland, USA - DAQMD-001 (SPAdes) (version 2) | ecosystem: Environmental > Air > Outdoor Air > Unclassified | place: USA: Maryland, Virginia...
GATCTACCCGGCCGGCCACGTTGCTACGCGAGCGGGACATTTTTTCTCCGTGACTGCCACGTGCCCAGTCCTAGCGGCAGGCGCCGACATCATGCGCTTGTGTATCCCATCGCTACGTCCACACCGCACGCGAGGGCCTTTGCTCGGCCGCGATCCGGTCACAGTTCCGGACACCGTTCGTAGATAGCCTCCGATCGGTGCCGAACGTCTGCCTGCTCGGCACATCTGTCGCGCGCTCACTTGGCGGTGTGCGCTGAGCCCCTGAGGTGAGCTGGTCTGCTGGTTCGCTGCGCGGGGTATGTACCCCGTAGCTGGGTACAGAGAGTCTTTTTGATCAAGATCAAGGTACTGCCTTTACCTCAGCTCTATGCTGAGCTTAACAAGCCACATTTGGCACGGGTCGATCATGCTCAGAAACTATCGAGGACTTTTTAGCCCGGGGCCATGGAAATCTCCGGTGTTCAGCCCCATTCTTCTGGCATACCTGTCTCATGGATGGGCCTGATCAGCGCCCTGCACGGCACTCGAATGCGGGAATCTCGCCAATCGACAAGGGTCAACTTCACGAAGGAGCATCGCCATGAATATTCCGCCCGATCGAAGTAAGAGCACAGGAAACAGCCCGAACTGGTCTCGCATCAACCAGTGGCTGCTGTGGCTCGGCCTCGCCGCCGCCGTTGCCTGGATGTTCTACCGCCACAACGCCCATCTTCTGCAACTGCTTCCCTTCCTCTTCATCCTCGCCTGTCCGTTGATACACATCTTCGGCCATGGCAGTCACGGCGCACATGGTGGTCATGACCATCAAGATCAGCCGCCTCGGGGCGATGAAGAGGGTTCGCCTGCGCGCCAATCAGACGACCGGAGCCGCCCGAAATCCGTCGGCCAGTCCGGGCACCACCACTGAAACCACCGGAGCATCATCATGGAAACCATCGAACTCAAGGTTGCCGGCATGACCTGCGCCTCCTGCGCGAACTCGGTCAGCAAGGCGCTCAAGCGCGTAGCTGGTGTGCAAGACGTGCATGTCGATCTCGCTCGCGGCGCAGCGAGTGTCACCGGCGACCAGACGGCCCAGAAGACGCCTGAGCTGATCGCGGCCTTAGCTGCCGCGGGCTACGAGGCATCCGCTGATTCCTCGCCGGGCATTGCGGCGGGTGCCGGTGCCTCCCATGCGCCGGCCGCTGCCCGTTCAAAGGGGCATGGCGGCTGCTGCTGCCGCTGATCGACGCCATGGACACCCGCACGAACTCCCAGGGTATGGCCGCCGCACCGCTTGCGCTCTTTGCCGCCTACTGGGGCGACATGCTGTGGCGGACCGTCGCGTCAGGCGAAGCGCTGAGGCAGCGCGCCAACAACATGACCGAACACGAAGCGGCGGGTATGCCGCCGCTTCTCCACTTCGAGTCAGAGCAGGTGGCCGACGGCCACGACTTGCAGCCAGCGAGCAACTACCGGCTCCTGCGTGTCACTCGCTGTGGCACCGACGCCTTGGAGAAACATGTGCGCAAAGGCGCCGCACCGGTGCTGGTGGTCGATCCACGCGCCGGCCACGGCCCTGGCATCGGCGGCTTCAAACGCGATTCTGAAGTTGGCATGGCACTGCTCGAAGGCCATCCCGTGTACTTCGCAGTGTTCGATCCGGAGCCCGTCGAGGGCCAGACCATGGGCGCAGTCGTCCAGACCCTGGCCACATTCATCGACATGGTGGCCAAGCGCCACCGAGGCAAGGCCCCGATCGTCTACGGCAACTGCCAAGGCGGTTGGGCGATCACGCTGGCGCTGTCGCACTGCGAGCACCGTGCCGCCTTGGCAGTGCTCAATGGCTCGCCGCTGTCGTACTGGGCAGGCGAGAGAGGCGTCAACCCCATGCGGCTGCTCGGTGGGTTCACGGGCGGCATCTGGCCGGCGCACTGGGTGTCGGACCTCGGCGCCGGGCGCTTCGACGGTGCCTGGTTGGTCCAGAACTTCGAAGCGTTGCAGCCCGAGGGCGTGTTCAAGAAGTACGACACGCTCTTCGCGCAGCCGGAGACTGAGCGCGATCGCTTCCTGGAGTTTGAGCGTTGGTGGAATGGCTTCTACCAGCTTGGAGAGCGGCGAGGTCGTGGTCGATGGCCACTGCCGCGCGGATCTCAGCCGCATTGGCGCACCGCTGGTGGTCTTTTGCTCCAACGGCGACAACATCACACCGCCCCACCAGGCGCTCGGCTGGCTCAAAGCGGTATATCCGACGACCGCAGACCTGGTGGCGGCGGGCCAGCGCGTGGTGTACCTGCTGCACCAACATGTTGGCCACCTTGGCATCTTCGTCTCCGCGGGGGTGGCGCGACGCGAGCACCGCGCCATCTTGCATCATGCCGAATCGATCCAGGCACTCAAGCCTGGACTCTACGAGATGGTTCTGGAGGACAGCGCCTCTTCGGAGTCGGCCGCCGCTGCGCAGTTCCAGCCGCGGCGGCTGGAAGACCTGCCTTACGACGCCAACCCGGCGGGGTTCGACAAGGTCGAAGCACTCTCGGAGATCACCGAGCGCTTCTATTCGCAGTGGGTGTCGCCGTGGGTCCGCTTCGCCGTCACCCCCGACTCGGCTCGTGAACTTCGCGCGCTGCACCCCATGCGCGTCAGTCGCAAGGTCTGGTCCGAGCAGGTGACCCCGGCCCTGGCGCTGCTGCCATGGGTGCAACGATGGCTTGAGCAGTGGGGTGCGCAGGATCCCCATCGGGTCGAAAATCCTTGGTATCAGCTTGAGCGAACTGGTGCAGACGCGATTGGGCAGGCCATGGAATCATGGCGCAAGAGCCGGGACCTGTGGGCTGAGCTTGTGTTCGAGCAGGCCTATGCCAACTGAACGACCCTCCACTGTGGCTGCAAAAAGAGACGCTCACGGGTCGCAAGCAGCACGCTCCTTGTCGGAGGCGATGCGCCTGCCACGGCCGATTCCGCTTATCAGCGTCGTCCAGGCACGGATCAAAGTTGGATTCTCCCGTATCACGACGCCAGCAACGGCGCTACAGCATCGGAAGCATGGGCCTGATCGGCGGCCTCGCGTGCTGCTAGCGCCGAGCGAAACTTGGCAATTCGATCTGATGAACGTTGCCAACGGCGGCGACGTCGGCACTGACCGGCGCTGACGGAGCTCCGACATGCGCGTCCTCGCCATCAATGCCGGCAGTGCGACCCTGAAGTTCGGAGTTTTCAAGTCGGCTCGTACCTTGCCATTGATCGACTCGGCGATTGATCATCCTGCGGTGGATGCTGCGACCTTCGAGGAGATCGAGCGGCACTTGCACAGGGCGGGTGTCACAACGCTCGATGGCATTGGTCACCGCGTCGCACACGGTGGCCCACTGTTGAGCAACGCGGTGCTCGTGGATGAAGAAGTCGAACGCGAGATCGGCAAGGCTTCGGCTCTGGCGCCGCATCACAATCCTGCCGCATTGGCCGGCATACGCCTGACCCGTGAGCGTTGGCCCGGCGTGCGCCACGTCGCGGTCTTCGACACCGCTTTCCATGACGACATGCCCGAATATGCCCATTCCTATGCTGTTCCGCCATCGTGGCGCGCGGCAGGGGTACGGAGATACGGCTTCCATGGCCTGTCCCACCAGGGTGTACTGGCCGCCGTCAGCACCGAGCTGAAACGGCCGCCGTCAGAACTTCGTATCGTGAGCTGCCACATTGGAAGCGGCGCCAGCGTCTGCGCGATCGATCGCGGAAGGTCGGTCGATACATCTATGGGAATGACCGCGCTTGAAGGTCTTGTGATGGGCACGCGCTGTGGAGACCTCGACCCTGGCGTACCCGGCTTCGTCGCACGCGCACTGGGTTTGACGTTGGCGCAGATCGAGGCGGCGCTTTACAGCGACAGTGGACTCAAAGGATTGTCGGGTGAGAGTTCGGACCTGCGGATTGTGGAGAAGCGCGCGGGAGAAGGAGTCGCAGCCGCCCAACTGGCAATGCAGGTTCACGCGTACCGCGTGCGCAAATACATCGGCGCCTACGCCGCCGCGATGGGCGGTTGCGATGCTGTGGCCTTCACTGGCGGAGCTGGAGAAAATTCGCCCGCGTTGCGTCGGCGCATCGTTGATGGCCTGGAGTTCATCGGCCTGGAACTAGACGAAGAGCGCAATCGCGCCTACTCGCCCAACACTGAAGTCGCCCAGTTGCAGTCATCCCGATCCGCCGTCGCCGTGCTGGTGGTTCAAGCACGCGAGCAGTTAGCGATCGCGCGTGAGACGTTCCGAGCGCTGAATGACCAGGCAAGTGGTTTGGTATAGGCAATGAACTGGGACAAGACCACGATAAGTCGTCCCCCGGGCCGGGAGCCACGCCCGTTGATGCTCGCGCCGAAGATGGTCCAGTTGCCCATCCAACCGCACGTTGAAGGAAGAAACGGAGCGGTTCAAACGCCGGGCCCTTGACCCATGTGCAGCACCTGGGTTCAAACTCGCTCGAAAGTGAAGGGATTCAAGACAACCTTGCTGGAGGATGGTGATGCAACTCATTGAATGCGCCAAGGCGGCAGGCGTCACACCGGACACGTTGCGTCACTACCTTCGGGTGGGGCTTGTGGTGCCCGATGGCCGGGGCACGAACGGCTACCGCGCATTCTCGGATCGAAGCGTCGTCCGGGTGCGTTTCATACGCAATGCATTGGCCCTCGGCTTCACGCTCAAGGACGCTGCAGAGTTTGTCGAGATGAGCCAGCGCGGTGCATCGCCGTGTCCGCGCGCGCGGGCGCTGCTGAGCAAACGGCTTGACGAGCAGGCCCGGCGGCTGAAGGAGGCGACGGATTTGCATCGCCGCATGCAGCAGGCAGAGCGCGACTGGAAGCGGCTGCCGGACGGCGTCCCGGATGGCCATTCCGTCTGCGGTTTGATCGAAGGAGCGGATGCGGACGTTCAGCGCAATTCGGTGCGCGCGAAGTCCCGTCGTGTACGCGCATGAATCGCTCTGATCATCGTCGACATTCCCCGGCATCACGACGCTCTACGTACATGCGGTGCAGCGGTTGTGGTCGTGCCGATCACGCCAGCGCCAAGTGTGAGTCGTCTATCCACTTCGCAGCATCCGCTGCACACGAGCGAGTGAGGCGCCCCCGATGAGCCACCTCACGACACGGGATCGAACCGTATCGCCCGACGGATATGCCGCCGCGCTACGGATCTTGCGCCGGCTGCTGGCCGGCATCGAGCGCCCGCCGGCGTTGCGTCTGGGCGATATGCTCTTGCACGAGCTCGAATCGCACCCGGAATACACCCTGATCATCCGTGACCCGGGTCTGCTGCGTCGCTTGGTCCTGCGCCCGGATCCGCTGCTGCTGGCGGAAGCCTATTTCCGCGGCACCATCGACATTGAGGGAGACCTGTACACCGCGCTCGGGCTCAAGGCGCATTTCGAGAGGTTTTCGCTCTCTTGGCGCGACAAACTGGCCCTGTTGCGCGACGCACTGCTGCTGCGCGTGTCCGACCAGGACGTGTTGAAGCCCTCGCGGAGTCTGGCCTCGCGCGTCGCACGTCGCTTCTCCCATCGCCATTCGCGTCAAACCGATCAGGCCGCGATCTCCTTTCACTACGATGTGTCCAACGCGTTCTATGGACTCTGGCTCGATGCCGAGAGGGTCTACTCATGTGGCTATTTCAAGGCGACGGATGACACGCTGGACCAGGCTCAGCGCAACAAGCTGGAGCACATCTGCCGCAAGCTGCGTCTGCAGCGAGGCGAACGCCTGCTCGACATCGGCTGCGGCTGGGGCGCGCTCGTGTGCTGGGCGGCAAGAGAACATGGCGTCCGTGCGCACGGCATCACGCTCAGCCAACAGCAACTCGAATACGCGCGCGAGCGCATCCGCTCGGAGGGCCTGCAGGATCTCGTCACCGTTGAACTGCGCGACTACCGTGACCTCGAAGGCACGGCCGTTTTCGACAAGGTGTCAAGCATTGGCATGTTCGAGCACGTGGGACTCGCGAACCTAGCGGCCTACTACGCCGTGGTCCAGCGGGTTTTGCGGCCAGGAGGACTCTTCCTCAACCATGGGATCACCCATGACGAGGAGGGCTGGAACCGAACCGTCGCGACCGAGTTCATCAACCGCTACGTCTTCCCCGACGGCGAATTGGACTGCGTCAGCAATATCCAGCTAGGGATGGAGCGCTCCGGCTTCGAGATCCATGACGTCGAAGGTCTTCGACCCCACTACGCGCTGACCTTGCGTCATTGGGTCCAGCGGCTCGAAGCGCGCCGGGAGGAGGCCTTGCGGGAGGTCGATGAGGTGACCTTCCGCATCTGGCGCTTGTACATGGCGGCGTGTGCACTGGAATTCGAGGCCGGGGGGACTGGGATCTACCAGATCGTCGCGTCCAAACGCGACGGCGGAAGCTGGCCCGTGCCCTTGACTCGCTCTGATCTTTATGGAGAACACCAGCCATGAACGCTAGATGGCCGTGCCGCTGGCGCGCGAAAGACGATCGCAGACGCCAGCCTTCCCAATCTCGCCGTCGCGCTTACCTGCGTGCCGGCTCTCAAGGACTTTCCACATGAACCACGAGCTTCCCTGGGTCGCCGAGCGCGTCCGCGTGTTCCGCGAGTCTAATCCCGAGTTCGCCCGCTGGGCGCGCGGCCACGGCCCCATCACCCACAACGATCTCACGCAACTGCGAGTCCACGATCTCGCACAGGTGCTGGTTGCCGAAGGCAAGGCGAGCGACACAACCGCGGTGTATCGCACGCTCTGGTCGGCGGACCGCCTGGCCGTGGCAGGCATGTGGTTGACGGTTCACATGACCTATGCCGACCGGGTCTATCCCGATGGCCGGGGGATGAGAGCCGAGGATTTCAAGGAGACGCCGGAGGGGCATACCGGTGGGTCGCTGAACATCGTGCCGGCCTATGTCGGCTACCTGGCCGCGAACGCGCTCAGTGGGTTGACGCGTGGCTGGTTGATGGGCCAGGGCCATTGCGTCGCGGGCATTGATGCCTGCAACCTGCTGGTGGGCAACATGACGCCGCGCCACGCCGAGAGATACGACCGCAGCGAAAGCGGCCTCACGCGCTTTGCCCGGGATTTCTATAGCTACGCGATCGACGCACAGGGGCGTCCCGCCTCGCCGCTGGGCAGCCACGTCGGCCCGAATACGGCAGGCGGTCTGTCCGAGGGCGGCTATCTCGGCTTTGCCGAACTGCAGTACGTGCACATGCCCTTGCCCGGCGAGCGGCTGGTGGTGTTCCTCAGCGACGGCGCTTTCGAGGAGCAGCGTGGCAGTGACTGGGCGCCGCGCTGGTGGCGGGCAGAAGACAGCGGCTTCGTGGCTCCGTTCATGATCCTCAACGGCCGCCGCATCGAACAGCGCAGCACCATGCAGCAGCAGGGGGGCCGAGAATGGTTCCACCAGCATCTGCGGCTGAACGGCTTCGACCCGATGGAGATCGACGGCACCGACCCCGCCGCGTTCGCCTGGGCCGTTCACGCGATGGAGGAGCGGTTGTCGGCCTGCGCGGCTGGAGTTTCGCAGGGCACCGTTCAGTACCCGGTACCCCTCCACTACACCATCGCCGAAGCGCCCAAGGGATTCGGCTTCCCCGGTGCTGGAACCAATGCCGCGCACAACCTGCCGCTGGAGGGGAACCCCCGGGTCGACCAGATAGCGCTTCAGCAGTTCAACGAGGGTGCTCGCGCTCTCTTCGTGCCGTCGCACGAACTCGACGAAGCGGTGGCACTACTGTGCCGGCACGAAGTGCAGCATCGTCCCCTGGAGCGGGACCATGCCCTGGCGCACCGCCAGGTGGCGGCCCCCAGACTTCCGGTTCCGCAGTGGCATGTTGCGGGCCAGGGCGAGGTCTCGCCAATGGCGGCACTCGACGGAGCCTTCGCGGCCCTCGTCCAAGCCAACCCACAGCTGCGTCCGCGGGTAGGCAATCCGGACGAGCTGCGCAGCAACCGCATGGGCCAGACATTGGACCTGCTCAAACACCGCGTCTTCACGCCCGAACCGGGCCTGGCGGAGGCCGTCGATGGCGCCGTGATCACGGCGCTCAACGAAGAAGCGGTGGTCAGCGCGGCGCTGGGCAACAAGGGCGGCATCAACTTGGTCGTCTCTTACGAGGCATTTGCCGTCAAGATGCTGGGCGCGCTGCGCCAGGAAATCCTGTTCGCGCGACACCAGGCGCAGGCAGGCACACCACCCGGATGGCTGTCGGTGGTCACGGTTGTGACGTCCCACACCTGGGAGAACGGCAAGAACGAGCAGTCGCACCAGGATCCGACGCTGGCCGAAGCGCTGTTGGGCGAAATGTCCGACACCTCGCGCGTGTTGTTCCCGGTCGATGCCAACAGTGCCGTTGCGGCGCTGCGCGCGGCCTACGCCTCGCACGGCCAGTTCTGGACATTGGTCGTTCCCAAGCGGGCCGTCGCGAGCCAGTTGAGTGCCGAGCAGGCCGAACGCTTGGTCGATCAGGGTGGTTGGGTGGTGAAGCCCTGCGACGCCCCCGACGTGTTGCTGGTTGCCATCGGCGCATACCAGCTGCAGCAGGCCCTGCTTGCGGCGCGGCGCCTCGAAGCCGCTGGACATCGGACCGCAGTGACCTGCGTCATCGAGCCGGGCCGCTTCAGAGCGCCCCGCGACGAACGCGAGCAGGACTTTGTGGCCGGCGACCAGGCCTTGCGCGGCCTGTTCCCGGAGACTGCCGCCGTGCGCGTCATCGTGTCGCACATGCGACCCGAGCCGACGCTGGGCCTGATGCGCCGGATCGATACAGGGGCGCGGCAGACCCGTGCCTTGGGCTACCAGGCGCGCGGCGGGACGCTCGATGTGGCCGGCATGCTGTTCGCGAACCGTTGCACTTGGGCGCACGTGGCGGCCGAGGCGGCTCAAGGGCTCGGTGTCGATCCGGTGAGCTTGCTGAGCGTCGAGGAGTTGGCGGCCGTGCAGGGGCATGGCGACCCGCGCGTGGTGATGGCCCCGGCTTGAACCCCTTTTGGTCACATGGCGCGACCGGATTTATCGGCGGTCTGCAGCGACAGACCGCCCTGCCGCGGGTCGCCGTCTGGTGGAATGGGTGTGGTCGGATGTCGCGGCGGCCCATGCTGGAGTCGCAAGACCGCCATTGTCCCGTTGCCCCTGGCATTCCGTCAGGTCAGGGCCAAGGCGACTGCGAAGCCAACCGCAGCCATTGCCGCATACGACGGGAACACTCTCCACGCAAGCGATTTTCCGTCCAACGACGTTAACAGGACAAGTTTGGTGGCTTGATTGACGGACGCCGCGATGAACAACGCCAGGGTGGCCGATGCGGCGGTGACGGCGCCTTCGTCTACCAGACGGCCAATCGAGAGCGTGATCGCATCGACGTCCACAAGACCCGAGGCGGCGGCGGTGAGCATGACTCCGGCATCCCCGAAGCGATCGGCAAGAAAGCGGCCTGCCAGCATCACCGTGGCCAAGAACGCCGCGAACTGTAGCGCGGAGCGCAGTTGCAACGGGTTTCCAAGTTGCAGTTCGGGCAAGTCTTCGGCTGACGACCGCGCCGCCAGGAACGTCCCCACAACACCGCCAACTGCGGCCATGGCCACAAAGATGACCACCGGGCCCCAGCCGATGCCGGGGGCCGCGATGGCGACGAGGGCCGCCATGCGGGCAAACATGGCTGCGCACGCGAGCGCCGCACCCGCCGCTGCCAGTGGACGCCACCCTGGCGTCTGC
>Ga0209241_100352_pt1 | contig 9545 bp, 8 predicted proteins | sample UppTromiDAQMD001_FD_185831 | JGI IMG/M metagenome (GOLD analysis project Ga0209241, IMG submission 185831) | Upper troposphere microbial communities from Maryland, USA - DAQMD-001 (SPAdes) (version 2) | ecosystem: Environmental > Air > Outdoor Air > Unclassified | place: USA: Maryland, Virginia...
GTGACGACGCGGCCGACATGGCGGCGATCCGCGAGTTCTACCGGCCCTGGATCGGCAAGACCCGCGGCACGGTCTGAGCCGGCCGCGCGCCGCTGCCTAGACGCCACGTCCGGCACATGCCGGGCGAGCGCGACAGGAGTAGGGTGGAGGGCTGGTATCCCGTACCGTCTGCCCAAGGAGTGTTTTACATGTCGCGTACCGTAGTCCTGGCCGCCGCCATCAGCCTGGCGCTGGCGGCCTGTTCCGGCAAGGAGTCCACCCCCGTGTCCGATGCCCAGAAAGCCCCGGCCCAGCAGCCGGCCGAAGCCTCCACCAACCCGCTGCTGAGCGCCAGCACGCTGCCGTTCCAGGCGCCGCAGTTCGACAAGATCAAGGACAGCGACTACCTGCCGGCCTTCGAAGAAGGCATGCGCCAGCACCTGGCCGATGTCCGCAAGATCGCCGACAACCCTGAGCCGGCCACCTTCGACAACACGCTGGTGGCGATGGAGCGCAGCGGCGAGACCCTGAACCGCGTGTCGCGCATCTTCTTCGGCCTGGTCCAGGCCGACGGCACCGAAGCGCGCCAGAAGATCCAGGAAGACATCGCACCGAAGCTGGCCGCGCACCAGGACGAGATCAACCTCGACCCGAAGCTGTTCGCGCGCGTGAAGTCGCTGTACGACCAGCGTGACACGCTGGAACTGGACCCGGTGCAGAAGCGCCTGGTCGAGCATTACTACGACGGCCTGGTGCGCGCCGGTGCGCAGCTGTCCGACGCCGACAAGGCGAGCCTGCGCAAGCTCAACGTGGAAGAGACCACCCTCTCCACCCAGTTCCACACCCGCCTGGTGGCCGCTACCGCCGCTGCCGCCGTGGTCGTCGACGACAAGGCCAAGCTGGCCGGCCTGGACGACAATGCGATCAACAACGCTGCGTCTGCCGCCAAGGATCGCAAGCTGGATGGCAAGTTCCTGCTGCCGCTGCAGAACACCACCCAGCAGCCGGTGCTCGGTTCGCTGACCGACCGTGACCAGCGCGCCGCCGTGCTGAAGGCCTCGGAAACCCGCGCCGAACGTGGCGATGCCAACGACACCCGGCAGACCGTGCAGCGCCTGGCCCAGCTGCGTGCGCAGAAGGCCAAGCTGCTCGGCTTCGACACCTTCGCCGATTACCAGCTGGGCGACCAGATGGCCAAGACCCCGGCCGCTGCGCTCAAGCTGCTGACCGACACCGTGCCGGCCGCCACTGCCAAGGCGCGTGCCGAAGCCGGCGAGATCCAGAAGGTGATCGACGCGCAGAAGGGTGGTTTCCAGGTCGCTGCTTCCGACTGGGACTTCTACGCCGAGCAGGTGCGCAAGGCCAAGTACGATCTGGACGAGTCGCAGATCAAGCCGTACTTCGAACTGGACAACGTGCTGCAGAACGGCGTCTTCTACGCTGCCACCCAGCTGTACGGCATCACCTTCAAGCCGCGTACCGACATTCCGACCTACAACCCGGACATGAAGGTGTACGAAGTGTTCGACAAGGACGGCACCTCGCTGGCCCTGTTCTACACCGACTACTTCAAGCGTGACACCAAGTCCGGCGGCGCGTGGATGGACGTGTTCGTCGAACAGGACGGCCTGACCGGTGCCAAGCCGGTGGTCTACAACGTCTGCAACTTCACCAAGCCGGCCGACGGCCAGCCTGCGCTGATCAGCTTCGACGACGTGACCACGATGTTCCATGAGTTCGGCCATGCGCTGCACGGCATGTTCTCGAACGTGAAGTACCCGTCGATCGCCGGTACCGCCACCTCGCGCGACTTCGTCGAGTTCCCGTCGCAGTTCAACGAGCACTGGGCGCTGGATCCGAAGGTGTTCGCCAACTACGCCAAGCACTACAAGACCGGTGAGGCGATGCCGCAGGAACTGGTCGACAAGATCCTCAAGGCACGCAGCTTCAACCAGGGCTACGCGACCACCGAGTACCTGTCGGCCGCACTGCTCGACCTGGCCTGGCACACGCAGAAGGCCGATGCGCCGCTGCAGGATGTCGGCGCCTTTGAAGCCAGCGCGCTGAAGAAGTTCAAGGTCGACCTGCCGCAGGTGCCGCCGCGTTACCGCACCACCTACTTCGACCACATCTGGGGTGGCGGCTACTCGGCCGGTTACTACGCCTATTTCTGGGCCGAAGTGCTGGACCATGACGCCTACCAGTGGTTCACCGAACACGGTGGCCTGACGGCGGCCAATGGCCAGGAGTTCCGCGACAAGATCCTCTCGCGCGGCAACAGCGTGGAGCTGTCGACCCTGTACCGCGATTTCCGCGGCAAGGACCCGTCGGTGGAGCCGCTGCTGAAGTTCCGCGGGCTGAAATAAGAAAGCGAGAACGGCGGGGGCAACCCCGCCGTTTTTCTTTCTGTAGCGTCGAGCCATGCTCGACGTTCTTCTATAGAGCCGAGCCCACGCTCGGCTGCGATTCCCGCCCTTGTAGAGTCGAGCCATGCTCGGCTGCCTTTCGATGAAAAACCAGTCGAGCATGGCTCGACGCTACAAACAGCGTTACGTCCCCACATGCACCCGGTTCGCCTGCTCGGCCAGCCCCAGGTGATCCAGCGCGATGTCCCCGCCGGCAGGCACGGCTCGGCCACTGCGCCGTCGTCATGCACTTCCACATAGGCGTTGTGCAGGTAGGGCAGCAGCCGCTGCAGGCGCAGGCTGTTGGCACACGCACCCGGATCCAGCAGGGTCACCTCGCCGCGACTGTGGTCGGCCACGCGCAGCGCATCCAGCAGTTCCTGTTCCGAACCGCAGGCACGGATCGCGACGCTGGTACCGGCGTCGATCGCGCGATGCACCAGCGACTTCAGTACCGGCGCCGGCAGCGGCATTGCTGTGCGGATCAACGCACCGGACGCTTCCGGGCCACGGATGATGAAGATCGACATGGCTCAGCCCTCCTGCGCCAGGCGGCGGCCGACGATGGCCAGCGACAGCGGATAGCCGGCCTGCTGGCTGCGCTGGTCGACCACTACCGCGGCAGGACCATGCTGCAGGCGCAGGCGCGCATCCAGGCCGGGTTCGCTGGGTGACTGCAGTTCGATGTACTGCGCCGGCAACCGTTCCAGCGCCGCCTGCAGCGCGCCGCCCTCGGCCTGCCATTGCGCCTCGTCGGCCACGCCGACATCCAGCAGCACCCAGTCGGCCGAGCGCGCCTGCGGCTGGCACAGGCACTGGCGCACTTCAGACAGGCTGGCGCAGTCGCTGCACAGCACGCGATGGCCGCTCAGTTGCGCCGGCAGCTGCGGACGCGGCGCCGACGAAGATGCGTGGCGGATCACCAGGAGGGTCATACAACACCTTGCGGAATGCGCCCTGTGGCGCGGTGGGCACACGATGCGCGTGGTGGCCGTAAAGGTGCGATGCCCGCTGCCGGGGCGCAGCGTAAAACCTGCGTAACCCGTGCATCGGTAGCGCCGGGCCATGCCCGGCGGATTGCCGGAACCACCGCGCTGCGCGCTCGCCGGGCATGGCCCGGCGCTACCGGGAACCTCCTGCGCCCGGATGTGGTCTGATAGCGCTACCACTTGCTCGGAGCCTGTCATGGATGCTGTTGCCCGCCCCCCGTTTTCCGAACGCGCGCTGGTCTGGCTGAAGAAGGAGGCGCTGCCGTTGCTGGTGATGCTTGGCCTGCTCGCCGCCGCCCGCGATACCCTCGCCAACCACTACGTGGTGCCCAGCGGCTCGATGCAGCCGACCCTGCAGCCCGGCGACCGGGTGGTGGTGGACATGCGCGCCTATGGCCTGCGCCTGCCGTTTACCGGCAAGGAACTGATGGCGACCGGCACCCCGCAGCGCGGCGAAGTGGCGGTATTCGACTCGCCGGCCGACGGCACCCGCCTGATCAAGCGCGTGGCTGCAGTGGCCGGTGATCATGTGCAGCTGCGCGAAGGCCATCTGAGCATCAACGGCCAGCCGCTGCAGATCGCCGACCTGCAGGACGTGGAAGCCTTCGGCGACCGCCATGCCAGCCTCGACCTGGACATGGGCGGCGGCCCGGACATCGCTGACCTGGTGGTGCCGGACGGCAAGATACTGGTGCTGGGTGACCACCGTGGCAACAGCTTCGATGGCCGCTTCTTCGGCTTCGTCGACGCCGACAAGGTCTATGGGCGCGCCGTGGCGGTGTACTACCGCCGGGGTGCCGGCTTCGAATGGCAGCGTCTGTAAGCTGAATTGATACTTTTGATGTATCAATCCTGACCTATCAGGTTATGGATCGACTGGATGGGCGGGCCTAGTCTGAGGCCCGTTCCCTCCCACCCCCGGCCGCCCCACCGGCCCATCGATCCCATGACTGGCGAAACCGTGGTGGCCGTCGAAGGCCGCCCCTCCACTGTCGATTCCATCGCCGAGACCCGCATCCAGCAAGGCACACCGGCCTTCCGCCGCACCGCGCTCGCGTTGTTCCTGGCCGGTTTCTCCACCTTCGGCCTGCTCTACACGGTGCAGCCGCTGCTGCCGGAGTTCAGCCGTCATTTCGGCGTGTCCGCCGCCGGCAGCGCGATGTCGCTGTCGTTGACCACCGGCACGCTGGCAGTGGCGATGCTGCTGGCCGGCCTGCTCTCCGATGCGGTCGGCCGCCGTCCTTTGATGATCGTCGCGCTGCTGGCCTCGGCCACGCTGTCGCTGTGCACCGCGCTGGTGGATGACTGGACCACGCTGCTGGTGCTGCGCACCCTGCTCGGCCTGGCGTTGAGCGGCGTGCCGGCAGTGGCGATGACCTACCTGGTCGAGGAAATGGACAGCCGCGCGCTGGGCCTGGCGATGGGCCTGTACATCGGCGGCAACGCCATCGGTGGCATGAGCGGGCGCCTGCTGGCCGGCATCATCGCCGACCACTGGGGCTGGCGCTGGGGCATCGGCGTCGTCTCAATCATCGCCATCGCCAGTACCGTCCTGCTCTGGCTGCAGCTGCCGCCGTCGCGGCATTTCCATGCACGTCGCGGCGGCCTGCACCAATTGCCATCACGCTGGCGCACGCTGTTCGCCGACCCGGGCCTGCCGTGGCTGTTCGCCACCTCGTTCGTGCTGATGGGCGTGTTCGTCACCCTCTACAACTACCTGGGCTACCACCTGCTGGCGCCGCCGTACCACCTCAGCCAGACCGTGGTCGGGCTGATCTTCAGCGTGTATCTCGTGGGTACCTTCAGTTCGGCGTGGATGGGCCAGCAGGCCACGCGCTACGGTCGCGGCCGCATCCTGTCGATCTCGTTCGCGTTGATCGGCGCCGGCATCGTGTTGCTGGCGATGCCGTGGCTGAGCGCGATGGCACTCGGTATCGCGCTGGTCACGTTTGGGTTCTTCGGCGGCCATTCGGTGGCCAGCAGCTGGGTCGGCAGCCGCGCAGGTGCAATGCGCGCGGAAGCCTCGGCGCTGTATCTGTTTGCCTACTATCTGGGTTCCAGCGTGCTCGGTGCTGTCGGCGGCCTGGCCTATGCAGCGTGGGACTGGCTGGGCGTGTGCGTGTTCGCTGCCGTGTTGACCCTGATCGGCGGAGGCATTGTGTGGGCGCTGCAGCAGCGCGCCCAGCAGCCGCTGACGGCGTGATCCTGCTCTGGTAGATGCCGACCTTGGTCGGCGCTGTGGCCGTGGGCCAACCAAGGTTGGCCACTACCGGGTGGGTTGCACCCTCACCCCTCCGCGAACGCCTCACGCAGCAGCCCGGCGAAGTTGCGGATCAGCGGTGTCACCCCTTCGCGGTGCCACGCCAGCTGCACTTCCGAATGCGCACCGGCATCGGCCAGTGCCACGAAGCGCGCGCCTTCCACGCGGATGTGGTCGCACGACGACGGCAGGATCGCTGCGCCCAGGCCTGCGGCGGCCAGACTGATCAGCGTCGACGCCTCACCGGCCTCCTGCACGATGCGCGGGGTGAAGCCCGCCGCCGCACACAACGCGATCATGTGGTCATGGATGCCCGCACCGGCACTGCGGCGGAATGCCACGAATGGCTCCTGGGCGAAGTCGCGCAGCGACAGCGTGCCCTGTTTCGACAGTCTGCGCAGGGCAGGGTGATCGGCATGCACGATCAACGCCAGCGGATCGACGAACAGGCTGTGCGCCACCAGTTCCGGCGGCAACGCGCGCTTGCGGATGATGCCCACGTCCAGGCTGCCATCGAGCAGCGCATCGATCTGCTGCAGGGTGTTCATCTCGCTCAGCTGCAGCCGCACCTGCGGATAACGCTGGCGGTACTGCAGGATTGAACGCGGAATCTGCGGTGACAGTGGCGTGGCGCGGGTCAACCCGATGCGCAGCTCACCCTGCTCGCCGCGCTGCGCACGCTGCACTTCGTCCACCGCAGACTCGACCTGCAGCACGATGGCGCGTGCACGTTCCTGCAGCAGCTCACCTGCGGCAGTGAGCTGCACACGGCGATGACTGCGCACGAACAGCCGCGCACCAATCAGATCTTCCAGCTGGCGGATCTGCTGGCTGAGCGGCGGCTGCGACATGCCCAACCGCTCCGCCGCCTGTCCGAAGTGCAGGGTATCGGCAACGGCGAGGAAGTAGCGCAGGTGGCGCAGTTCGATGGACATGGGGCCAGTGTATTCATCGTCAGCCAGAAATGAATCAGAGAAGGGGTCAGAGCCCGTTGCGCAGCAACGGGATCCGACCCGTGCCGACCAACGGTCGGCACCCACCGACAGCAGCCACCAACCGCCCCGCCATCCCACGGATAGCCCGCTGTTGCTGTTGCCGGCCAGCGGCCGGCACTACCGCAGGTGCAGGGCGCAGCCCTGCCGAACACCCCTCATCGTTCCGAATGCCCGCTCTGGTCGTAATCGCGCGGACTGAACAACTCCGGCTGGATCAGCTCGATGAACGCCCGCGCCTGCGCCGACAACGCCTTGCCACGCCGCACGATCACCCCGTAACTGCGTTCCGGGAACCAGCGTTTCATCGACCGCGCCGCCAACCGCTCGCGGTCAGCCTCGTTCAGGCACAGCGCCGGCACGATGGAAATGCCCATGCCCATCGCCACGTACTGCTTGATCACCTCCCAGCCACCTACCTCCAGCGCCACGGTGTAGGCGATGCGGTGGCGCTGGAACACCTGGTCGACCAGCCGGTAGGTGATCTGCCGCTTCGGCGGCAGCACCAGCGGATAGCGTGCGATGTCGGCCAGCTCCAGCTCGCCGCCACTGGCCAGCGGATGGTCGTGCGGGGCGATCAGCACCTGCTCGAAGCGGTAGGCCGGGGCATAGCTGAGATCGGCCGGCACATCGGTCATCGAACCGATCGCCAGGTCGGCCGCGTCCTCGCGCAGCAGGTCGGTGCCGTCGGCGCTGATCGCGTTGTGCAGGGTCAACCGCACATCCGGATGGTGCAGGCGGAAGCGTTCGACGATCTTCGGCAGCAGGTACAGGATGGTCGAGCTGTTGGCGGCGATGTTCAGCTCGCCCGCGTCCAGGCCGCGCACCTTGTCGCGGAAGCGCGCCTCCAGCCCGTCCAGGCTCTCCACCAGTGGCTGCGCCATCTCATACAGCAGCTGGCCCTCGCGGCTGGGCACCAGGCGCCGCCCGCTGCGCTCGAACAACGGCACCCCCAGCTCCCGTTCCAGCGCCTGAAGCTGCAGGCTGATCGCAGGCTGGCTGACGAAAAGTGCCTCAGCGGCCCGTGAGACAGAGCCCAGGCGCACGGTCTGGCAGAACGCACGCAGCGGCTTCAGTCGGTCGGATTTGTAGGAAAAACGGGGGCTTGGCGGGGGGCGTGTGGTCATCGTGTCATAAGTATTAGCACAATTTATGTAGAACATTGCAAAAACTGTTTTGCCAAATACTCGGCCCCGACGGCACCGTGGAGACGTTCCCCCACCGCTGGAGTCGCCTCATGTCCGCCGTCGCTTCCGCTGTTCCCACCCCCGCCGCCAAGGCCACTCCCGGTATCGCCCTGGCGACCCGCGTGGCGGGCCAGGACACCCTGCTGCCGGCGCCGCTGCTGGCCCTGCTGGTGTCGCTGCACCGTGCGGTGGAACCGGGCCGGCAGGCACGGCTGCAGGCGCGCCGCGTGCGCCAGGCGTTCTTCGACCAGGGCGGCCTGCCGGACTTCCGCGAGGACACCGCCGCGATCCGCAGCGGCGACTGGCGTGTTGCCCCGCTGCCGGCGGCGCTGCAGGACCGCCGTGTCGAGATCACCGGCCCGACCGACCCGAAGATGGTCATCAACGCGCTGAACTCCGGTGCCAAGGTGTTCATGGCCGATTTCGAGGATTCGACCTCGCCGACCTGGCGCAACCTGCTGGCCGGCCAGCAGTCGCTCGCCGCCGCGGTGCATGGCGACCTCGAGTACACCGCACCGGCATCCAACGGGAAGGCCGGCAAGCACTACGCCCTGCGCCCGTTCGACGAACAGGCGGTGCTGATCGTGCGCCCGCGCGGCTGGCACCTGGACGAGAAGCACGTGCGCATCGATGGCCAGTTCATCGCTGGTGGCCTGTTCGACGCGGCGGTGTTCGCCTTCCACAACGCCCGCACCCTGCAGGCCAAGGATCGCGGCCCGTACTTCTACCTGCCCAAGCTGCAGAGCATGGAAGAGGCGGCGCTGTGGGAGACCGCGCTGTCGCACATCGAAGGCATGCTCGGCCTGCCGCACGGCCAGATCAAGGTGACCGTGCTGATCGAAACGCTGCCGGCAGTGTTCGAGATGGACGAGATCCTGCACGCGCTGCGTGACCGCATCGTCGGCCTGAACTGCGGGCGCTGGGACTACATCTTCTCGTACCTGAAGACCTTCCGCCGCCATGCCGACCGCGTGCTGCCCGAACGCGGCCAGGTGACCATGACCCAGCCGTTCCTGAAGGCGTATTCGGAGCTGCTGATCCAGACCTGCCATCGCCGTGGTGCGCATGCGATGGGCGGCATGGCCGCGCAGATTCCGATCAACAACGATGCCGCTGCCAACGAGCAGGCGATGGCCCGTGTGCGCGCTGACAAGCTGCGCGAGGTCACTGCCGGCCACGACGGTACCTGGGTGGCGCACCCGGCGCTGATTCCGGTGGCGATGGCGATCTTCGACGAACACATGCCCGGTGCAAACCAGCACAGCGTGCTGCGCCAGGATGTGCGCGTCGGCCGCGACGAACTGATCGCGCGGCCGCCGGGCACCATCACCCGTGCCGGCTTTGAGGGCAACGTGGAAGTCTGTGTGCGCTACCTGGCGGCGTGGCTGGATGGCAACGGCTGCGTACCGATCCATCACCTGATGGAGGACGCGGCCACCGCCGAGATCAGCCGCAGCCAGCTGTGGCAGTGGCTGCATACGCCGGGCCAGCAGCTGGACGATGGCACCGCGATCGATCTGGCGCTGCTGGATTCCACCCTGTCGCAGCTACCGGCGCGGCTGGGCGATACCAGCGCGCTGCCCGGTGGTGCACGCATCGGCGAGGCCATCACCCTGCTCGGCGAACTGAGCCGCAGCGACGAACTGACCGATTTCCTGACCCTGCCGGCCTACGCGCGCATCGACTGACCGACCGCCCGGAATTCCGCCGTTTCCCTCCCCGCTGCACGCACG